>Ga0209170_1000032_pt1 | contig 124846 bp, 102 predicted proteins | sample KloWWTKNB14_bulk_FD_187178 | JGI IMG/M metagenome (GOLD analysis project Ga0209170, IMG submission 187178) | Active sludge microbial communities from Klosterneuburg, Austria, studying microevolution and ecology of nitrifiers - Klosterneuburg... | ecosystem: Engineered > WWTP > Aerobic digester...
TACAACCACCAACGACCACACCAGCACCTGGATGGACTGACCCCGGCACACCTTTACTTTGGTCTGCCCGATACCCGGAACCGTACCCTGACACCAAACCTTGTTGAACCCCAATTCACACTAACAAACGCCTGAAACGTGTCCAGTGAATGGGGAGTACCTCACAAAGGCAGATTCTCGGATATCGAATAGTGAATGGGCTTGATGTTCAACTGAATTGCATTGTGAGCCAGCCGATCGCCATGGGACCATCCCCTCCGGAGATGCGCCTTCGTGTGTTGCGCTGGATGTCAGATATACGGGCTGTGGAACAGTGAATCTTGTTCCTCGCGAACGCCCCACGAACCACCAGAAGTAGTTGTGCCAGCGCAGGTGCGTGATCTCCCCCACGAGGTAGTTCCAGTAGCCCGTATAAGAGCCGACGATGATGTCCCAATAGTGCAGCATGCGATCGCGGCGCGAAGCTACCGGGTGGGAGCGGGAGGGTTAGTGAGATGTGTCACGGTTGTTGGAGCCACGGAGAGCGCAGAGAGTGCAAACTCGTCGTGATCGTTATGACACTCCTCCTCCGCGAACTCCGCGCCCTCTGCGGTTAACCATCGATTTTCGTTGCGTTCGTGGCGCGCGTTGCGGTAAAAACCATTCCCGAACTTTGTACCATGAAACGCACATGGCCATTAGCGATCGGTGTCGGTGCCATCACCGTATTGCTGGCCACTTGTTCAGCTGGCCCTTCGGAAACGCACAGTCCTGAAACAAAGTCCGTAGGCGTCGCCCCTTCTGCGGAATTCAACACCTACTGGCACCAAGGCAAGGCGGAGTTGAGCCACTACGCGCTCACCCAAGCGCGCTACGGCGAGTTGCGCGATGGTAATGCAGTGCTCGTCTTCGTCACGGAGGATGTTCTCGATAGCGCACAAGTCAAGTATGAAGGCCAAGGCGATGCACCGCACACCAGCGTGTTGAAGCTGAACCGGATCGACCGCTTCGTCACCGGCATCTACGACTACTCATTGATGACAAGCACCTTCAGCCCCGTGGACGGCACGCCGCCGATGAAGGTGAGCTGCAGCACGCAGGACTGGTGCGGACAGATGTTCATGCAACTGAACCGGCAGGCCGACGGTTATCGCTACGAGCTGCGCAGCTACTTCCAGGCCGATGGCGATAAGAACGGCACGATCGACCACGTCGCGCTGGAGGACGACATCATGAACCAGATCCGCATCGACCCGACGAAGCTTCCCACGGGCACGGTGGACATGCTGCCCACGCTGAGCTACCTGCGCCTGATGCACAAGCCCGCACAACCCGTGAAGGTGGAAGCAGCGCTCACCACACAAGGCGACACCAGCACTTACAGCATGCGCTTCGCATCATTGGACCGCATGGTATCCATCCACTTCGGCACCGCCTTTCCGCATGTGATCTTCGGCTGGGATGAAACTCGCCCCGACGGCTTCGGCGAAAAAGCGCACTCGCTCACTACCTCCGCACGACTAAAAAAACAAGTGATGGAACCGTACTGGGGACAGCACGCCGTGGCCGACTCGACTTACCGCCGGGCGTTGGGGTTAAAGTGTTTTTAATCGCAGAGATTTCAGGTCGCTGTTTTTTTCAAACGCAACGTTCGCAACGAGCGCAAGGCAATGCAGCGTGTAAAAGAGGGTGGTGAAAACCTTGGTTCAGGAAGGGTGTCTGGTATTCGCGCCTCCGCGCCCCTGCAGCTTATCTCACAACCTTAGTATGCCCGTACGTTCTTCCCCTGCCTCCAGTTGATGTATGCCCGGTTCACCACACGGTTGCCGCCCGGAGTGGGGTAGTCGCCGGTGAAGTACCAATCACCCGTATGGTCCGGGCAGGCGGCGTGCAGGCCCTCGATGCTTTGGTACACGATGTTCACCTCCGCCTTGATCTCCGGAGAGGTCAACAGTTCACCGATCCGCTTGCTGATCTGCTCCGCGGTGAACGGCCGATAGATGTCCTTCACGATGTTGGTCTGCTCCGTGATCGGCTTGTCCACCATGGCGAGGCAACGGTCATACACGTCGTCGATGATGTTCTCTTGCTTGGTCTCTTTCAGGAGGGAAATGGCCGCTTGGAAGGCTGCGAGGTCGCCCATCTTTGCCATGTCGATGCCGTAGCAATCGGGGTAGCGGATCTGCGGTGCGCTGCTCACTACCACGATCTTCTTCGGCTCGAGCCGGTCCAGCATTTTCAGGATGCTCTGCTTCAGCGTGGTGCCGCGCACGATGCTGTCGTCGATCACCACCAGCGAATCCACGCCGGGACGCACGGTGCCGTAGGTGATGTCGTAGACGTGCGCCACGAGGTCCGCGCGCGAGTTCTCGTTGGTGATGAAGGTGCGCAGTTTCGCGTCCTTGATCGCCACTTTCTCCAATCGCGGACGCAATGCAAGGATGGCCCGCAACTTCGCCGGGTCGGGCTTCGGGCCCAGCTCCAGGATGCGGCGTTCCTTCACATGGTCCAGTTCGTCCTCCATCTGCTTTAACATGCCGTAGCAGGCCACTTCCGCAGTGTTTGGAATGAATGAGAACACCGTGTTCTCCAAGTCGTGGTCGATCATTTCCAAGATCGCGGGGCACACGGATCGGCCCAATGCAATGCGCTCGCGGTATACGTCCATATCGCTGCCCCGGCTGAAGTAGATGCGCTCGAAACTGCACGAACGTTTTTCCAAGGGCGGCAGGATCTCTTCGGTGGAATAGGAGCCGTCTTTCTTCACGATCAAGGCTTTGCCCGGCTCCAGTTCATGTACCTGCTCCACTTTCAGGCCAAAGGCCGTCTGTATCGCAGGACGTTCGCTGGCGGCCACCACCACTTCGTCATCGGCATACCAGAAGCACGGACGGATGCCGGCGGGGTCACGCAGCACGAAGGCATCGCCATGACCGATGAGGCCCGCCAGCGCGTAGCCTCCGTCAAAGTCGATCGCGCTCTGTTGCAGGATGCTCTTCACGTCCAGCTTCTCCTCGATCATCTTGGTGATCTGCCGGTCGTTGTAGCCGAGCTGGTGGTAAATGCCGCGCAGCCGCTCGTTCTCCATGTCCAGGTAGTGCCCGATCTTCTCCAGCACCGTCATGGTGTCGCTGCGTTCCTTCGGCGTTTGGCCGATGCTGACGAGCAGATTGAAAAGCTCGTCCACGTTGGTCATGTTGAAGTTGCCGGCCACCACGAGGTTGCGCGTGATCCAATTACTGAGGCGGCGGCGCGGGTGGCAGTTCTCCAGCTCGTCCTTGCCGAAAGTGGCATAGCGTAAGTGGCCCAGCAGCAATTCGCCCACGTAGGGCGCGGTCTGCTTCAACAGCTCGGCATCGTTCTCCGCTTTGGGGTATTCCACCAGCGCTGCACCGATCCCCTTGTGGATACGGTCGAAGATCAGCTGGATGGCGTCCTTCGAAGTGCTGCGGTCGCGATCGATGAAGTTGGCTCCCGGCAGCGGGTCCAGTTTAATGGTGGCCACGCCCGCACCGTCCTGGCCGCGGTTGTGCTGCTTCTCCATCAGCAAGTACAGCTTGGTGAGGCCGTACAGCGCGCTACCGTACCGCTCCTGAAAGTGTGCCAACGGTTTGCGCAAGCGGATGAAGGCCAGACCGCATTCGTGCTTGATCGCGTCGCTCATGGGGTGTCCGTTGGGCCTTTATGGGAAGGAGCGGCAAAGGTACGGTTGGTGCGAAACGCGGGAATGCTCTTCCACCCGTATCCAAAGTTGCGGTCCGCAGCACCGGAAGGATCAATTACGGAACGGGATGAACGCAGCTTTTCGGTCCGGAGTTGTTTCCTCGTTGCCTTAATTCTGGAAGCCTTCCCGGCCATACTGTACCAGCTCATTTAATTTCACCGCCATGCGCAAGCTATTCTACCTCATCGGCACCCTCCTGCTATTTGCCATCGCCCTCATCGGGTGGTTTGACCATCGCTACTACTGGGCCTATGCCGTGGCGATACCGCTTTTTCTGCTGGGCATCTACAATGCGGTGCAGCCGCGGCACACCATCCTGAGGAATTTCCCGGTGCTGGGCTATGTGCGCTATGCCCTCGAGTTCATCGCCCCGGAGATCCAACAGTACTTCATCGAGCGCCATACGGACGGACGGCCCTTCAGCAGGCAGCAGCGTTCACTGGCCTACCAGCGCGCGAAGAACGTGGGCGATACCGTGCCGTTCGGGACACAGCTGGACATCAACGCCGGCAACTACGAGGGCATCCGCCATTCGATCTATCCCAAGGAGCGCCCCGCCGATCCACCACGGGTGACCATCGGCGGCGCTTATTGTAAAAGGCCGTACAGTGCCTCCTTGTTGAATGTCTCCGCCATGAGCTTCGGTGCCCTGAGCGACCGTGCCGTGCTGGCCCTCAACGCCGGAGCGAAGAAGGGCGGCTTCTACCACAACACCGGAGAAGGCGGCCTCAGCGACCACCACCTGAAGAACGGCGGAGATCTGGTGTGGCAGATCGGTACCGGCTACTTCGGATGCCGCACCAAGGAGGGCAACTTCGACTCCGAGCTGTTCCGCACCAAGGTGGCCGAGCACCCGCAGGTGCGCATGATCGAGCTGAAGATCTCACAAGGCGCAAAGCCCGGCCACGGCGGCGTGCTCCCTGCGGTGAAGAACTCCCCGGAGATCGCACGCATCCGGCACTTGGAGCCGCACACCACGGTGATCTCCCCTCCCGGCCACACCGCCTTCACCAACGCGGACGGTTTTCTCGACTTCATCTGCCTGTTGCGCGAGCTCAGCGGCGGTCTCCCTGTGGGCTTCAAACTCTGCATCGGCCGGACCGAGGAGTTCACCGAACTGTGTGAAAAAATGGTGACCACCGGCAAGCGCCCGGACTTCATCACCGTGGACGGTGCGGAAGGCGGGACCGGAGCTTCGCCCTTGGAGTTCACGGACTCCGTCGGCATGCCCATCGAGCCCGCCTTGATGTTCGTGCGCCGCACACTTGAACGCTTCGGGCTGCACGGGGAGATCAAGATCATCGCCAGCGGGAAGGTGCTTACCTCCGCCAGCTTGATGAAAATGCTCGGCTTGGGTGCGGACCTCTGCAACAGTGCCCGCGGCTTCCTGTTCTCCTTGGGTTGCATCCAAGCGCTGCGCTGTAATACCAATGACTGCCCCACCGGCATCACCACCCAGGACAGAGGCTTGGTGCGCGGCCTGAACGTGGCCGACAAGAGCGAGCGCGTCTATCATTTCCACATCAACACCTTGCTCTCCCTGATGGAACTGCTTGCGGCGTGCGGGTTGGAGCGCGTGGAGGACATCAATATGAGCTACTTCATGCGCGGTGACGAGTTCGTGAAGCTCGCCGACAGGTATTTCCCGGACGGGCTCGATCAGGTGATGCATCCGTCGCCGGGAGGGAGCAGGTGAGGTGTATTGCTTTGCCCGCGTCATTGCCCGGACCGTTCCCCAACCCCTCCTTCGGGGAAGGAGGGGAGACCGCAAAACCGCTTGGACTTAGGTGAACCGGTCACTGCGTACTTCCTCATCCAACGGGTCGCCGTCGAACAAGTGGTCCAGCAAGCGCTCTGCGCACCACGGCGCCAGCATCACACCGCGCGCACCGAGGCCGTTGAACACCGCCTCACGCTCTCCGGTCTTGCCAAGTATCGGCCTCCGGTCCTGTGAGGTGGGCCGCACTCCGGCATTCTGCCCGACCACTTCGATAGGCGCTTTCACGATCGCTCCCAATTTTGCCAGCAGCCATGCGCGGGCCTCCTCCGTCGGGCCTTCCCATACGTCCGTCCACTTGAACGTAGCACCCACCCGGTAGAGATCCCCGCCCAAGGGCAACAGGCCCACGCCGCCATGTACCGTCCGTGTTAGGTGCAGGCCCGGTATGCGCACGGTCAGGGTTTCACCCTTTACGGGAACAAGCCCGGCATCGCTGGCGAAGGGGCCTGTACAATGGATGAGCCAGCGGCCTTGTACATCACCGATCCGGACACCTTCCGGACCCGGTCGGACCTCAGTTCCGTCCACATCCCGCTCGGTGAGCTCCCCTTGGCGCAGTAGCTCTTCCCGCTGGGAGCTGAGCAGCATCTGCACATCCAGCCAGGCGGCGTCGATCACTGTGCCATAGCCGTGCGGTGCCCGCAAGGGTGCCGCATCGATCTCCGGTTCGGGCCTGCTGGCGATGAAAGGCAAGGTGCCCGGTTCCGCCATCGCCCGTGCCCACTGCTTCACCTCGTTCGGCGTCGGGAAGATCTTCACCAAAGCGGTGGGATGCCAGCAGGTGATGCCAAGATGTTCCTGCCATGCGCCATAGAAAGTCCGCGTCAAGGGCATCAGTTCGCTCGCCCGCCAGCAGGGCACGTTGCGGCGCAGTACCACCGGGTTCACCGCGCCGCCACTTGCCACGGAGGCGTTGCCCTCGCGCTTACGATCGAACACGTGGAAGGTGAGGCCACGGGAACGGCATTCTTCCGCCAGAACGGCACCCGCGATGCCGCGGCCAAGTATCAGGACGTCATAAATGGCGCTCATGGTGCGAAGGTCGGTGAAGAGGAATTAAGGCAGATCCAACTACCGCTTGTCCGGTTTCGTCGAAGCATCAGTTGACTTCAGTGCGCAAACCACTAATTTTCCCGCTTCATTCCGCTCCACCAACCCTGTCATTCATATGAACGTTCGTTCTCTCCTCTTCTTCTTGCTCGTGGCTGTTAGTAGCCTTGCACACGCACAGACTTATTTGGACCCATTGACCCAGCGATCGCCCGACGGGCAGTTCAAGATAACCGTGGAACGTACCATTCCCGTGGAGTTCCTCGGGACCATACAGCCCTTTGCACTGTGGGACGGCACACGGCAATTCCCGGATGAGCGTGTTCGTGATGAAAATGGTGTGATCAGGGAGAACGAGGAGGCTGAGGACGAGGAAGGCCGCCGGGGCCACCCATCATTGGACCCCAATGCCTTGCCGCACGGGAACGATCCGGCATGGCAGACCACCGCGCCCACTCATGGTTTTGATCGTGCGGTGGACCTCAGCGTCAACGGCATGGGAAATACTTCCGTAAGCCCCGCCGACCCTTGCTTGGCCGTCGGACCCAACCATGTGATCCAGATGATCAACGGTTCCTCCGGGGCCTACTTCCGGATCTATGACAAGAATTTGGCGAATCCCGGTTCACAGACCTACATGGACAATTTCGTCAATTCCATCGGTGGGATCACCAGCTATACCGGGTTGGGCGATCCGATCATCGTGTATGATGCGCTCGCCGATCGATGGATGATGACCGAGTTTTCCAGCAGTGGCAATCGCATGATCGTGGCTATTTCCACAGGCTCCTCTCCAACAGGCTCGTGGTACGCCTATAGCTATACAGCCACCAACTTCCCGGACTATCCCAAATACGCGGTCTGGAACAATTGCTACGTGGTGACCACCAATGAGAACTCACCCGCGATCTATGCCCTGCCCCGTGCCAATATGTTGGCCGGAACGGGCGGAACGGCGGTACGCTTCACCATTTCTTCACTTGCCTCCATCGGCTTCCAGGCGGCCGCACCGGTGCATTTCGGCGGTGGAACGCCACCTCCCACAGGTGCTCCGGCGATGTTCATGCGCATGGTGGACGACGCTTGGACCACCGCGGCGGATGTGGACCGGCTGGAGCTTTGGAATATCAACTACAATGAAGCGACGCCTGGGAGCTCCACCATCACCGGCCCTACAGCCCTTCCCACGGATGCCTTCGACTCCGACCTCTGCGGATACACCACGCTCAACTGCATCACGCAGCCGGGTTCGCAAACCATGGACCCCATCCGCGAGATCCTGATGAACCAGATCTGCTACCGCAACTTGGACGCGTTGGGTTACGAGGCCATCGTCTGTACGCATTCCGTAGACCTCGATGGCTCCGATCGCGCCTGCCCGCGCTGGTATGAATTGCACCGGACCGGGGGTGGCGCCGCGCCATGGAGCATCTTTCAGCAAGGAACCTTTTCCCCCGACGCGAACGACCGCTGGATGCCCACTGCCACCATCAACAACCTTGGCGACATCGGCCTGGCATACAACATCGCAGGGACCACCGGCGGCAATGTCTATCCCGGAATCCGGTACACCGGCCGGTACCGTGCAGACCCGCTCAACACGATGACCTTCGCCGAAACGTCCATCGTGGCGGGCACGGCCAGCAACAACAGCAACCGCTATGGCGATTACAACTCATTGGATGTAGATCCCTCGGACGGGGTGTCCTTTTATGGGACCGCGATGTACAACCCGGCTTCATCCTGGGGCACCCGCATGTTCAAGTTCTCCTTCCCCGTGGTGGGCTGCATCCCACCTACGGTGACCACCAATGTGGTGGATAACTGTGGTGCGGGCACTTTTACCGTCCAAGCGACCATTGGCTCGAACGGGGATTCGCCGGACTACGATGTGTATACTGCGGTCAACGGGGGAGGGCAGACGTTGCTCGGAACCTATACGCCGGGCACGATCACCGTGGGGACATATTCCTTCGGCACAAGCGTGGTCATCCAAGTGCGGCATAACGGGAATAGTTCCTGCAACCAATCATTCAGTGCGATCACTTCTACGGGCACCTCCTGTTGTACGGCGCCTACGGCCACGGTCACGGGGGCTTGTCTGGGCATCACCAATTACAACGTCAGCGTGGACCTTACATCCATGGGCAGCGCCACCTCAATTGCCATCCAGATCGACCCGGACGCCTCCGGACCGAACCCGCCCGTTACGGTCCAGACCGTCACCACCACCGGCGTTTATGGGCCGTTCGGCAACTACGCGAGCGGCTCGCCGGTCAACGTGATCCTGGTCCACAACCTGTTCGCCCTATGCACGGTGCAGGTCGATGACTTCGTGAAGAACTGCAATTCGCCCGGTGCAGGCTGCGGGGCATTCAGCATGAACACTGCAAAGCCGATCGCCGATCAGTCCACCACGACCAGCCCCATCACTGTGCCGGCACAGGGCGGCTCCGCGCTCACGGACCTCAACGTGTACGTGGACATCTCCCACACCTATTCCGCCGACTTGCGCATCTCTTTGACCAGCCCGGCAAATACCACGGTCAACTTGATCTCGTCGGCACTTTGCGGTTCAAATGATAACATCGTGGCCGAATTTGACGATGCCGGGGTCAATGGGACCGTGGGGGGCACCTGCCCGATCAATAACCTCTTCGTGGTGCCCGCCCAGACCTTAAGCGCATTCAATGGGGAGCTGTTCGAAGGCACGTGGACGTTGACCGTCCAGGACGTCGCGGCAGCGGACATCGGCACCATCAATAGCTGGTGCTTGATCCCTGCTCTTTCATCGCCGAACATCACCGTTTCTCCCAAGGTGTTCCTTGAAGGTCCATACAATAGCGGCACAGGACTCATGAGCGACGCATTGAGGGCAGCATCATTGGTGCCGACCACTGAGCCCTATTCGGCGTTGCTCTATTCCTTCGTTGGATCGCCTGGTGCCGGCGGGACGCTGGGGGCGGGCGTGCTCTCCGTCACGGGCAACAACGCCATCGTGGATTGGGTGGTGGTCGAGTTGCGTAACGCTACGACACCGGCCACCGTGGTCGCCAGTTGTGCGGCCTTGGTACAGCGGGACGGGGACGTGGTCGCATTGGACGGCACCTCCCCCGTGAGTTTCACGCACAGTCCGGGGAGCTATTACGTGGCGATGCGCCATCGCAACCACTTGGGCGTGATGACCGCATCTACCGTCGCCCTCTCTGCCTCGCTGACCTCGGTCGACTTTACCTCGACCGGCACTGCGACATACGGGACCGCGGCCCAAACCCTGCTGGGCGGAAAGAATATCATGTGGACCGGTGATTCCAACTTCAACCATCAGATCTCCTATACGGGTGGTACAAACGATAGGGACCCCATCCTTGGGCGGATCAATGATCCATCACCGAACGCCACCGTGAACGGCTATTTCACCGAGGACACCAACATGAACGGCGTGGTGAGCTATACCGGATCGGCCAACGACCGTGATGTGATCCTGGTGAACATCGGTGGCTCTGCGCCGACCAGCAAGCGCTACGAGCAACTCCCATAAGAGCTAAGCCACTTCAGCGTTCCTCCTCGGTGACCGCGGTCCGGCACGAACAAATTGTTCAAGCGGCCAGCAACCGCTCCATGCGTGCGATCAGATCGTCCGGATCGAACGGCTTTTGCAAGAGGTCGTTCGCGCCGGCACCGGTGATGGTCGTCAGCAGGTGTGGCAACTCATACGCGGTAATGATGAGCACGGGGGTGGTGATGTCCTTGGCACGTAAATTCTCCACCAACGATAATCCGTCCACGTGGGGAAGTCCAAGATCGATCAGCAGCAAGTCTGCCGGTTCATCCAGCATCATCCGCTCCAATTCACGGCCATCCTTCAACGTGGTGACCCGCCAGTTGGAATCCATGGCGTGGTGGGCGATCAACGTGCGGACCAAAGCATCGTCCTCGACAAGGATGACATGTGGCATGGTAGGAGGGTTTTGCACGTTCCTACGGAAGAAGAGCCGCGGAGGTTCTGGATATAGGCCGCAGAGGCGCTGAGGCGCGGAGAATTGCAGAGAGGGATTTTGGTCGCTGAGGCGCTGAGGCGCGGAGAAGATCAGTCGGCAGTTAGCAGTAGCAGACGGCAGACGTCTGATCACCGATCTTGAGCCTTGGATCAGAAGTCTGAACAGGGTCCAACTCGTAACACGCCAACTCGCAACCGGATCCTTGTATCATTCTCGGTACCTCGGCGCCTCCGCGGCCACCCTGCTACAAACTCCCGGTCACCAGCTTCACGATGTCGTGCCCGTTCACGGCGATGATCACGGTGAGCAGGAAGACCATGCCGGCCATCTGGGCGTACTCGAGCACCTTGGGGTTCGCCGGTTTGCGCGCGATGGCCTCATAGAGCAGGAACACCACATGGCCGCCGTCCAGCGCGGGGATGGGCAGGATGTTCAATACAGCTAAGGCCAAGGAGAGGAAGGCCGTCATTTCCCAGAAGCGCTGCCACACCCAATGCGGGCCGTAAGCTTTGCTCATGGCGATCAAGCCGCCCATCTGCTTCATGCCAGCCTTGCTGCCCAAGAGCTTGAAGGAGGAGACGTTGTCTTTCAGCCGCTGCCAACCATAGGCGAACCCTGCCGGGATACTGCCGAGGAAGCTGAATTTCTCGGTGGCGAATGTGAAATAGTCGCTCGGTGCCCGTGGTTGCAGCCCCACGATGCCATTGGCGTCCACTTCCACCGGCACGCGCACTTCATGGCCTTCGCGCAGCAGGGTCACCTCCACGTGCTGGTCCTTGCGGCCCTTCACGGCTTCCACGAAATCCTGAAAATAGCGGGCCGGTTTTCCGTTCACGGCCACGATACGGTCACCCTTGCGGAAGCTGCCGGTCTTCGCCGCGTTGTTGCCTTCCAGCACCGAATCCACATAGAACGGGAAGCGCGGGCTGAAGAGCACTTTATCATTGTTTTCCAAGATCTGCTCCTGGATGTTCGCGCTCAATGCGATCTGCTTCTTCTCGAGCTTTCCCGTACTGTCCTCGCGCTCCACGGTCACTTCGCGCGCACCGTCGATGAGGATGGCCAACGATACATCACCGAGCGTCTTGGGGTCGCGCCCGTCCACGTCGACGATCATGTCACCGTCGCGGAAGCCCTCGCTCTTCATCAGCGCGCTGGGGGCCACGCCGTAGGTCAGGTTTTGTACGGGCAGGTATTCACGGCCCCAGACGAACAGCACCATGGCGTAGATCGCGAAGCCCAACAGCAGGTTCACCGTTACGCCGCCCACCATCACGATGAGGCGCTGCCATACCGGCTTAGCGCGGAATTCCCACGGCTCTGGTGGCTTCTGCATCCGCGCCTTCTGCTCGGCGTCCATGCTCTCGTCCACCATCCCGGCGATCTTCACATATCCGCCGAAGGGCAGGCAACCGATGCCGTACACGGTCTCGCCGATCTTCTTCTTCACCAAGGCGTATGGCGCGTCGAAGAAGAGGAAGAACTTCTCCACCCGCATGCCGAACAGCTTGGCGGGCAGGAAATGGCCGAACTCGTGCAGGGCCACCAAAATGGACAGGCCGAGGATCAGTTGTCCGGCGTAGATCAGGATCTCCATTGCGGGGAATTCAGTGTCTCGTGCGCCGCGCGCCGCGTTTCCGCATCGCTGGCTTCGAGATCTTCGAGCGTGGGTGAAGCCACAAAGGTCGCCTTTGCGAGCCGATCCCTGATCATATCGCTCATTTCCAAGAATCCGATACGCTCCTGCAAGAACGCTTCGACAGCCACTTCGTTCGCCGCGTTCAGCACGCAGGGCGCGTTGCCGCCCCGTTTCATGGCTTCCAGCGCAAGGCCCAGATTGGGAAAGGCTTGCAGATCCGGCTGCTCAAAGGTGAAGCTGGGGTACTTCGAGAAATCAAAGCGCGGCCACGTGGTGGTCAATCGCTCCGGGTAGGCTAGCGCGTATTGGATCGGTAATTTCATGTCGGGCAGGCCGAGCTGGGCTTTCATGCTGCCGTCGCGGAACTGGACCAAGCTGTGGATGATGCTCTGCGGATGCACGATGATCTCCACCTGCTCCGGCTTCAGGTTGAACAGCCACTTGGCCTCGATCGCCTCCAAGCCTTTGTTCATCAGGCTGGCGCTGTCGATGGTGATCTTGGCACCCATGTCCCAGTTGGGATGCTTCAAGGCCTGTGCTTTCGTCACGGCGGCGAGCTCGGCTTTGGTCTTTCCTCGGAACGGTCCACCGCTGGCGGTGAGAACGATCTTCTCGATCGGGTTCTCCCATTCACCGGCCAAGCATTGGAAGATGGCACTGTGCTCGCTGTCCACCGGATAGATGTTCACCGCATTCGCCTGTGCCCGTTTTGTCACCAGTTCGCCGGCCACCACCAAGGTTTCTTTGTTGGCCAGTGCGATGGCTTTTCCGGCATCGATCGCGGCCAGCGTGGGGCGCATGCCCGCATAGCCCACCATGGCGGTGAGCACCGTGTCGATGGTCTCCATCTGCACTGCCTGCGCAATGGCATCAGCGCCCGCGAAGACCTTCACGCCAAGCGGGAACAAGGCATCACGCACTTCGGCATAGCGGCTTTCGTCGCCGATCACCACCGCGTTGGGGTTGAACTCCTTCGCTTGCGCGATCAGCAGTTCCGCGTTTTTCCTGGCGGTGAGCAGCTCCACGGTGAAGTGCGCGGATTGCTCGCGCACCACTTCCAGCGCTTGCGTGCCGATGGAGCCGGTGCTGCCGAGGATGGCGATGCGTTTGGGGGAGATTTCTTCGGGCACAGTGCGTGGTTCAATGGGTGCGAAGTTCGGGGTTAACCACGGAAAGGGTTTAATTGCAATGGGTGTGGGGGAAGGGCTGGCCGAAGGGAAGTGTGCCAGGCAAGTAGTTCCGGGTGGCAGTCTGAAGACAGCCGCACTCCTGAGCACCACAGGGCGAGGTAGCCTCTGTGCCTTGATCAACAGTTTGTTGGTGACCCACTGATCGACCCCGGCCTGCTCCCGTCAAAAACCCACATCCCATAGGGACGGGAAAATTGTCGGCAACCGTTATTCTTTCACCAGTTTGACCACGCTCTGCCCCTGGCTTGTCTTCACGGTCAGGTAATAAGCACCCGGGGTACCTGGCATTTCAAAACCAGAATTGGAGGTGGGATCCAAGGTTTGTTCTGAAATTACCTTGCCCTGTATGTCCGTAAGAATGACTTTCACTTGACCCACGGTTTGTGAAAAGGTGAGACACACCTTGCCGGTGCTCGGGTTTGGGTAGGCAGCGAATTGAATGCCGCTGCCCAGATCAATGATGCCCGACGGCGCTTGGCCCGTCTTCTGAACGAAAATGTCAGTATTCCCAACCGCCGTGAGGTTGCTTGTTCCAGCTCCTTGGTCGAAATCCACGGTTCCATAAAAATATCCCGTGGTGTAAATATTCCCGGCGGAGTCCACGGTGAATTTCCCGGAACTAACACCATCAGTAGTAGGAGAAGTTCCGCCGTAAGACCTTGCCCAGAGAAAATTGCCATCGGCGTCCATCTTCTGCACAAAAGCTGCTATGGCTCCTAGTGAAGTGAGATAGCTTGTACCTGTCCCCGGGTCGAAATCCACGGTTCCATAAAAATCGCCCGTTGTGTAAACATTCCCGGAGGCGTCCACGATGGAATAGCCGTAATCCTGATCAAAGCCTCCGAAGGACCTTGCCCAAAGGAAATTGCCGTTCGCATCCATCTTTTGAACGAAATCGTCGCCCTCTCCGGCGGATGTGTAGTTGATCGTTCCCGCTCCTGGGTCAAAATCCGCTGTTCCTCGATACTGTCCTGTGGTGTACACGTTCCCGGAGGCATCTACAGCGATGGAAAATCCGTACTCGTCTTCAATACCTCCGAAGGACCTTGCCCAGAGGAAATTGCCGTTGACATCCATCTTCTGAACGAAAATGTCGCCGCTTCCGGCAGATGTGTGGTAGCTAGTTCCAGGACCCGTGTCGAAATCAACAGTTCCTGAAAAAATCCCCGTGGCGTAAACGTTTCCGGAGGCATCCAAGGTGATGGAATAGCCTGCACTAGAACTCGGTAACTCCTCAGAATATATGCTGTCGGGAGACCTTGCCCAGAGAAAATTGCCGTTGGTATCCAGCTTCAGCATGAAAGCTGATTCACCTCCATCGAGGAAGCTTGTGCCCGGCCCCGGATCGAAATCAACGGGTCCATAAAAACCACCCGTGGTGTAAACATTCCCCGAGGCGTCCACGACAATGGAATAGCTTTCATCTTCATGAATTCCTCCGAAGGACCTTGCCCAGAGGAAATTACCATTGGCATTCATCTTCTGCACAAAGACGTCTTCATTTCCGTTCGAGGTGAGATTGCTTGTACCTGTCCCCGGATCGAAATCCGCAGTTTCTTCAAAATATCCCGTGGTGTACACATTCCCGGAAGCGTCCACGGCAATGGAATAGCTTTCATCGTCATGAATTCCTCCGAAAGACCTTGCCCAGAGGAAATTGCCGTTGGCATTCATCTTCTGCACAAAGACGTCATGGTTTCCGTTCGAGGTGAGATAGCTTGTACCTGTCCCCGGGTCGAAATCCACGGTACCTTCAAAATACCCCGTGGTGTAAACATTCCCGGAGGCGTCCACGGTGAGGGAATTGCCTACACCCCCCGCATTAGGTCCACCGAAAGACCTGACCCATTCCGAGTTCTGGGCATTCAACGATGCCGTTACGAAAAGGAATACTCCCAAGATCTTCGCTCTTATCATTTGGCGTGTGTAGGTTACAGTTTGTGCCATGGCCTACGGCCCGAACTTCTTGCTGGGCTTGCGGCTCGTGTGCCGCACTTGGACAACGTAGATGCGATCACCCTTGACACGATAAACCACCCGGTATTTTAACCGGTGCAACATCACATGCCTGTATTCGGCTTTTCGGATCTGGTAGCCGTGGGGGTTGGCCTTGATGCGGGTATAACACTCATCAAGCGCATCAAGGAAGCGTTCGCCGGATCTCTTTTTCTCCTGTTCGCGATACGTGTAGATCCTCGATACCTCCGTGGTGGCGCTGGGTCTGACCAACAGGGTGTACCTCATCCCTTGTGGCCTGCACGGACCGATCGCCTGGACTCTTCCTCTGTGTGGAACTTCACTTCGCCACGTTCATGCTTGGCAATAGCCTCATCGAACTCCGCGCACTCCTCATCGGTGATGTCGTCGTCCACATGCCCCTGCTGAAGCTTGTAGAGCAAAGTGCGGATCGCATCGAGGATGCTCGTGTCGTTTTCGTCCTTGATCATCTGCACGATCTCGGTCTGTAGGTCGATGGTGCTCATGGCGTTGGGTTGTCCGGTAAAGTTAGGAAGTCTTCATCTGGCGGTGCGCATCTGCGCGTGGGCGCTGGGACTGACGGAAGGAAAGTGATGGGATGTTCCGTGCACAGCTTGAAGATTTGTGGCAACGAGGTATGTCAACTACGCTTGGTGGAAGCGCGCCGCAGCCGGTCGTTGATGGCTGCGCCCAAGCCGTCTTGTGGGAAGGTCTCCGCGAGGATGATGTCGGCTTCGCTGGCGTCCAGGCTTCGGAGCGCCGCGAAAAGGTGACGCGCGGCCTCAGAGATATTGCCGCTGGGAGAGAGCACCTCCGTGCGCCAAGCGTCATGGTTTTCAGTGAAGGCGATCACTGCGACGCGTTGGCCTGCGTGCTCCTTCAACAAGGTTTTTATATCGCCGATGAAGACCGGCTTGCGCGGTGCGTAATGGCTTTCCAGCATGCCGGGCGATGCGGGCAGTACGCTCTTCTTTGCAATGCCCACCGCGCCGATCACGGCTTCGATCTCCGCCACGGGTGTTCCTCCGGGACGGTAGAGCACCCATTGATCCGCCTCGCTTTCCCAGCCGATGATGCTGCTCTCCACACCGACTGTGCAAGGGCCACCATCGAGGATGTAAGGGATCTTGTCGCCAAGCTGGTCCGCCACGTGTTGCGCGGTGGTGGGGCTCACGTAGCCGAAGGGGTTCGCGCTGGGCGCCGCGAGCGGGAAATCCAACGAGCGCAGCAGTTCCAGCGCCATGGGATGTGCGGGCATGCGCACCGCCACGGTGTCCAAGCCGCTGGTGACGAGGTCGGGCACGCGATCGGATTTAGGAAGCACTAACGTTAAAGGACCCGGCCAGAATTTCACCATTAATGCCTCAGCCTCCTTTCGCATGTCCTTTCGCGTGAGCTCGGAGAACGACACCACCTCCTTCACTTGCTCCAAGCTGTGGACGTGTACGATCAATGGGTCAAAAGCCGGGCGCTGCTTGGCCTGGAAGATCTTCAGCACCGCGGCCTCGTTGTAAGCGTTCGCCGCCAAGCCGTAGACGGTCTCGGTGGGGATGGCTACGACTTCGCCTTTGCGTAGGAGTTCTGCAGCGGTTTGAATGTTGGTGCCGATGGGCATGCTTGGTGCGCGGTAGCGAGGCGCGAAGATCGGGTGAACGATGGATATGCCCCATTGAATGTGGTGGGACGTTACCTTCGTTGGGCATGCCGCCGCTCAACCCTCAACGCTGCTCGCTGACTATTGGGGCTTACCGGCACTTTGGGGTGGATAAACCCTGTATGTTGTTAATTCGCTATTTAGCGGCCAAGCTAAAAACTGAAATTATGTTAACAATCGAATTGCGATTAAACCCTTTTGATGCTTCGCGTCCAACGATCACTAAGGGTTCTGTTGACTTAAAGCCGAATCGAAAAGCTGCTCATTGTTCATGAGCCAAAGGTCTAACCAACTTTCTCTACCCATCAAAAGAAGATAGCATCAAATAAGATGAAACATCTACAATTGAAAAAATATATAACTATAGTCATAGCGACTGTTTTTATAAATTCCACGGGATTTAGCCAAACAGTACCTTATAATATTGTCGGCACAGGTCAGACAAATTCCTACAATAATACCGGCATTATCTCATTGCCAACAACTGGTCAATCGTTCTATGGACAAAACACCAATCATTCTGGAAATACACCATCCTATACCGATAATGGCAACGGCACTATTACGGACTATGTAACCGGGTTAATGTGGGAAAAAACAGCGGACAAAAACAACGATGCTGCAATCAATTATTACGACAAACAGACCTATGCTGAAGCTCTGGCGGGAGCGGCATCCTGCTCAACAGGTGGTTATACTGATTGGCGATTACCTTCCATCAAAGAACTATACTCACTCATCATGTATTATGGAGCAGAGTCGAACCCAACTGCAACAACACAGGGCACCTCTGTTCCATTTATCAATACAAACTATTTTACGTTTGGCTATGGAGACCTTAATTCAAGTTCACACGGGGCCACTTCTGATGAACGACTGATTGACGCCCAATATGCAACAACTTCAATTTATGTAAGCACAACAATGAATGGCGTTTCAACCATGTTTGGGGTAAATTTTGCCGATGGTCGAATTAAGGGTTATCCTGCAAATAATCAAAAAAAATATTACATTAAATATGTGAGAGGAAATACCGCTTATGGGATAAATAATTATGTTGATAATCAGGATGGTACTATTACTGATAATGCAACAGGGTTAATGTGGATGCAAAATGACAATACAACTTCTATTTTGTGGGAAAGTGCATTAAGTTATGCCGAAGACTTTACCTTTGCAGGATATTCTGATTGGAGATTACCGGACGTTAAAGAATTGCAAGGTATTGTAGATTACTCTCGCTCTCCTGCAACATCAAATTCAGCTGCAATAAACCCTGTTTTCAATTGCACTCAAATAACAGATGAAGCTGGTGTAGCCGACTATCCGTACTATATGAGCAGCACAACTTTTTCTTCACAAACTCCTACCGATGGTACTCATGCATGCTATGTGTCCTTTGGAAGAGCCATGGGTTATATGGCTGTATATGGAGGATGGATTGACGTTCATGGTGCCGGTGCTCAACGTGCTGACCCTAAAACAGGTGATCCCGCATCTTTCCCTACCGGATTTGGCCCCCAGGGTGATGCTATAAGAATTTACAATTATGTAAGATTAGTACGAAATGCTGGTTCAACAACCGGAATTAATCAAATTGAAAATAAGTCTCAGCTAAATATTTATCCTAATCCTTCTAAGGACTTTCTTACAATCAACCTGAACAAGACAATTGCTGCAAATGCAGAGATTACTATTTACAGCTTTACAGGTGAACTTGTTTACGCTGAAAATATCGACTTTCTTGATAATGTAAATATCAATGTTAGCAATATAGTAAAAGGAATCTATCTTTTAAAAATAAAAATCAATGATGATGTTTTAACAAAGAAATTCATTAAAAACTAATCTCATGAAATATTCATTATTCTTTGTCGCAGGGTCTCCACTTCGGGACCCTGCAGCACGAAAAACCGACCGTATCTCATAGCAAAGCCTTCGCTCTGTGACAACGGTCACAGCCGTCCGACCAGCCCTGGGTAATTTTGGCGAAGCAAAGAAGGCCGTACCTCCTGTATCCGCCTCCCGATAGACGAACATCCCATGCCCACTTCGCACGCCCTTCTCCTCGCTCCGCTCTTGTTCCTCTTCAGCTGCACCAGCGGCCAAACGCCGGGTTCGGGCGCCACACTTCCTGCAAAGGAATTCCAGCAGAAGATGGCCGAACTGCCCTCGGCACCGCTGCTTGATGTGCGCACGCCGGAGGAGTTTTCCAAGGGCCATTTGGCCCATGCTAAAAACTGGAATTGGACGGATGGCCAGTTCAAGGGAAAGGTCGGGGAGCTGGACCCGGCGCAACCGGTCTTTGTGTACTGCCTCAGCGGCGGTCGCAGCGGCGCAGCCGTGAGCTTGCTCCGCTCAAAGGGCTTCCAGCAGGTGTATGAGATGCAAGGCGGGATCATGAAGTGGAACGCCGCGAACCTGCCGCTGGAAACCGAGGAAGGCGTCGATGCCCCGGCAGGCATGTCAAAAACGGATTTCGAAGCCCTGTTCAACACGGACAAGGTGGTGCTGGTGGATTTCTACGCTGACTGGTGCGCCCCGTGCAAACGGATGAAGCCTTACTTGGACGAGATCAGCAAGGACATGGCCGACAAGGTGACCGTGGTGCGCATCGATGCCGATGCCAACCCTGCCCTATGCAATGCGCTGGGCGTGGAAGCGCTGCCCGTTCTGCACGTGTACAAGAACAAACAACTGACTTGGCAGAACACCGGTTATATCGGCAAAGAGCAGGTGGTGCAGCAATTGTGACGTGACCGGTAGTTGAGCAGGAGCAGTTCACTACACACCCAGTGCTTCCACGTACTTCCGGTCGTTCGCCAAGCGCGGCACCTTGCTCTGCGCATCGTTCATGCCGCGTGCTTTCATCCAGGTGGCAAAACCACCGCGCGCTACCGGCACGATCACCAAAGGCCGCAATACATGGCCGGTGATGAGGTCCTTGTAGTAGGGATTGCGCCGTTGCAGCGCCTCGTCCATCGTATGCGCGAATCCCGCCATGTCCTTCGGTGGAGCGGCGAATTCAATATGCCATTCATGGAACGGCAGACCTTCTTGCGGTAATAGCTGTGGGGCTACGGTGAACTCGGCCACTTCACAAGGGTGTGAAGCCACGGCTTCCTGCAATGCGCCTTCCACCTCCTCTGCGATCACATGCTCCCCGAAGGCACTGGTGAAATGCTTCGTGCGCCCAGTGACGATGATGCGTGGCGGCTTCAGCGAGACGAACTTCACGGTGTCGCCGATCTCGTAGCCCCAGAGGCCCGCATTGGTGTGCAGTACCAGCGCATAGTTCACGCCTAATTCCACTTCGCCGATGGACAAGCGGCAAACGTCGGGTTTACCAAGCTCGCTGGTGGGAATGAACTCGAAATAGATGCCGTTGTCCAGCACGAGCAGCAGGCCTTTGCCGGGGTCTTGATCCTGGTACGCGATGAAGCCTTCGCTAGCGGGAAAGGTCTCCACGCGGTCCACTGTTCCACCGATCAATGCTTCCATACGGCTGCGGTAGGGCTCGTAGTTCACGCCACCGTACACGAAGAGCGAGAAATTTGGGAAGACCTCCTTCACGGTGGCCTTGCCAGTGCGGGCCAGCAGGCGCTCGAAGTACATCTGCACCCATGCCGGGATCCCGCTGATCAGGCGCATGTCCTTGGACATTGTTTCGCCAACGATCGCGTCCACTTTCGTTTCCCAGTCGGGGATACTGTTGGTGGCGAAGCTGGGCATGCGGTTTTTCAGCAGGTAGGAAGGCACATGGTTGGCCACGATGCCGCTGAGCCTGCCGCTGGGCACCTTGCCTTTGCGGTCCAGCACGGGGCTGCCTTGCAGAAAGATCATCTTGCCGTCCACGAAAGCCGTGTTGCCGCTGCGTGCGATGTATGCGAAGAGCGCGTTGCGCGCACTATCGATGTGGTTGGGCAGGCTCTCCTCGGTGATCGGGATGTACTTCGCGCCGCTAGTAGTGCCGCTTGTCTTGCACAGGTAGAGCGGAAGCCCGGGCCAGAGCACGTCGCGTTCGCCTTTCACGATGCGCTCGATCCACGGGCGCAAAGCCTCATAATCGCGAAGTGGAACGGTCTTGACCAATGTTGCGTGGTCCTTCACCTGCTCCAGCCCATGCTCCTTTCCGAAAGCGGTGTTCTTTCCTTCGGCGATCAGTTTCCTCAGCTCGGCCTGTTGCGCGGCCACAGGGTTCTTGGCGGTGCGCATCGCGCGTGCAACAGAACGCTGTGCCAGAAGTTTCGCGGCAAAGCCCTTCAGCGACATTATTGGAAGCCGATATAGGTCTGCGGGTCCACGGCCTTGCCCCCGGACCAAAGCTCGAAATGCAGGTGCGGGCCGGTGGTGTACTCGCCGCTGTTGCCCACGATCGCAATGGCCTCGCCCGCCTTCACATGGTCGCCCAGCTTCTTCAGCAGCACGGCGTTATGCTTGTACACGCTCACCAAGTCGAGGGTGTGCTGGATCTGGATCACGTAGCCGGCGTCGCTGGTCCAACTGGCGAGGATCACAGTCCCGTCCAAACAGGCCTTCACGGCCTCGTCCGCCTTGGTGACGATGTCGATGCCGTAGTGCCCTTCACCGGCGTTGAAGGTGCTGGTGACCACCCCGCGCAAGGGCGGGAAGAACAGCAGGCCGGGCAGGCCCAAGCGGTCCAGTGTCGCTGCGTTCCCGGTGGCATGCACGCTGTAAGCCTCCTCGGCCCGGATCTTCTCGCGCAGCAGGCTGTCGGCAACAGAAGGTTGAAGTTCGGCGGCTGCGGGGGCCTTCACAGTGGGAACGGTGAGGGTGATGCTGTCCGCGGGCAGTTTTCCGCTCAATACGTTGCGCAGGTTGTCGATGTAGGCGTCGCGGATGGCCATGGCGCGGTCCAGGGAATCGGCGGTGGCCATGGCCCGGTAGGCGTTCACCTTCACCTTTTGGTTGGAGTATCCGGGAATGAACTCCTTCAAGGGCGTGAAAACAATGAGCGCGGAGACGAACAGGGCGTTCACGATGAAGAGCACGATCGCCAACAGGATCACATTGATCCGGGACAGCCGCAAGCTGAAGCGCTCCTCATAGGTGGACTCGTTGATGAGCACCGCGCGGTACTTACTGCGCAGCTTGCGCATGAGCTGCTTCCGGCGGGCCTTGCGCCGCTGGCTGTCGGATCGGTGGGGCTCGGCCATGGTACCGCGCAAAGGTGGGATTTAGATGCGGCAATGCGACGCCATGGGAAAAACCGCAGATAGCCGCATATGAAATGCTCTCCAATAGAGGGCACGGGTGAAAGGCCTCGGCCATCAGACCTGCACGGCTGCCGTTGGCCTCCGGTATCTTCGCGCCGTCCATTCAACCATGGCCGAGCAACTGGTGATCCCCCATACCACGGACCGCGCGTCCTTATACAGGGCACTTTTCCCGCAGGTGAAGGCGTTGTTGGCCAACGAGCGAGATCCGGTGGCCGCCATGGCGAATTTCTGTGCCGCCGTCCAGCAGGTCTTTCAATGGCATTGGGCCGGTTTTTATCGCGTGATGGATGGGCAACTGGTGGTAGGCCCCTTCCAAGGCCCGATCGCCTGCAGCCCCATTGCCCATGGAAAGGGCGTTTGTGGCACGGCCTGGGCGGAGGGCCGCATCATCACGGTGCCGGATGTTGAGGCGTTCCCGGGCCACATCGTGTGCAGTTCCGAGAGCCGTAGTGAGATCGTGCTGCCGTTGCGCGGCCGTAGCGGCGATGTGTCCGCCGTGTTCGATGTGGACAGTGCCGCGCTGAACGACTTCGGCCCGGAGGATGAACGCGGACTGGCCGAGTTGTGCAGCTTGATCGAGCCCCTGCTCCCATGACCAAAAGTGCGTGGGCCGTTCTATCGGTCGCATTGCTTGCGGCATGTGCGCAGGTGAAGGAGCCCCAAGGCGGCCCCAAGGACACGGAGCCGCCCCATTTGCTATCCGCGGAGCCAGCGGACGGAAGCATCCGGTTCTCCGGTAAACGCATCGTGCTGCACTTCGATGAACGTGTGAAACTGGACCGCGTCCGTGAGCGGCTGCTGGTATCACCCCCCTTGGCCAAAGCACCGGACGTGATGGTGAGCGGAAGCAAGGATGTGGCGATCACCTTGAACGCACCTTTGGCGGCGAACACCACCTATACCTTCAATATCGGCGAGGCGGTACAGGACCTCAGCGAGGGCAATCCGGCGGCGGGCCTGTCGTTCGTGGTCTCCACGGGAGACCATGTGGACAGCCTCTCCGTGAAAGGCCGCGTGCTGGACGCTTTCAGCGGACTGCCCGCGCCGGACGTGCTTGTACTGCTGCACGATGTGAATGATACGGGCGACGTGCGGACGGCGCCACCGGCCTATTTCACCCGCACGGCCGCGGACGGCAGCTTTCTATTGGCCCACTTGCGCGGTGGCCCTATGCAGTTGAACGCTGTGCTTGACCGCAACGCCAACTACCGCTTTGATCTTCCGAACGAGCAGGTCGCGTTCCTGGACAGCGTGATCGATCCCCGGGACTCGACGGAGCAGGAGCTATTCCTCTTTCAGCCGGTGTCCGCCAGCCAGTTCGTGACCAGTGCGAAGGTGCTGGACGACCGCGGATGGCAGATGGTACTGGCCCGCCGTGCAGGTGAACTGACGCTGAGTTCCATCGACCGCGAAGGCGGAGAGTTGACGTGGTGGCCGGAATGGAACTCGGGACGGGACACGGTGATCTTCTGGCCGTCGGACACCAACTTGCTCAGGGGACAGCGCTTCATTACCACCGAGGATGGTATGGTGCTGGACACACTGAGCTACCGGACCCCCACCACCATGCCGTTCAACCTGGTCGTTACCGCTGGCCGTGATCCGGTAACAGGTGCTCTGCGGCTTTTGAGCACCCGCCCGGTGGCGGCGGTGGATACCGCCCATGCTGAGCTGCGGATGGACAGCGTGCTGATACCTTTTGTGCCGATCTTGGACACGATGGAGCGGCGCATTATCGGGCTGGACTTCAAGCTTCCCAGCGGGAGATCCGCGTCGTTGGATCTGTACCCCAAGGCGGTCCGGGGTGTGATGGGTGGCACCAACGACACCACGAAGCTCCGTTTCGGCGCGGTCGATCCCCGGACCTTGGGAAAACTGAAGGTGAAGTTGTCGGCGGACAACGGAACGGCCGTTCCCGGTCCTCTGGTGCTTCAGCTACTCACCGCCCAAGGCCGCATCATCCGAGAGGTGGTGCTGGATTCTTTATCAGGCCAAGTGGCATGGTCCGATCTACAGCCGGGCAGCTACGGTCTGAAGCTGATCGAGGACGGCGACGGCAACGGAAGATGGACCACGGGCTCATTCATTGAGGGCCGACAACCGGAGCGTGTTTTCCTGCTGACGGACCCGGTGGTGCTACGGGCAGGTTGGGTGGTGGAGACGAATTGGGAGGTGAAAAACCATCCCTGAGTTCGTTCGTCGAAGAAATCACCCCGACCCCACTTTGTACTTCGAGGCACCGTTAAGCGTCTGAAAGTCCGTGGTTTCCTTAGTTGGCAAGGCATTTGCTATACCCTGATGATGGTAAAAAAATAGTTGACGATTCAATTTCGTCGACTAAATTTGTGCGTTCGTCGAAACGAACCTTCTGGCGTCACTCCCGTAACAAGGCGTCGAAAATCCTAAGTCGGCCCCGATTTTGAATCATCCCTGCATGCGTCCACTGCTCAGTGTCCTCTTGCTGCTTGTTGCGACTGTCGCCTCGGCGCAGGCGGAACAATTGGACACACGCGGCCGCGAGTTCTGGTTGGGCTTTATGCAGAATGCCTCCGGCACGCAGCAGCTCTCGGTGAAGATCGCCTCGGCACAGGCCACCTCGGGCACGGTGAGCGTTCCCCTGGCTGGCTGGAGCACGCCCTTCACGGTTGCAGCGAACGGCGTGACCTCAGTGACCGTTCCCAACATCTATGAGGTCACCGGGTCGGAGACCGTACTGGACCGCGGTGTGCATATCACCTCGGTGGCCCCCGTCACAGTGACAGCCGTCAACTATCAGAACCAGACCACCGATGCGACACAGGTAATGCCCGTGAACGGTCTGGGCACTTCCTATCGGGTGGATGCCTTGCCAGGCACCTCCACGGCATTTCCTAACGGCACCTATATCTTCCGTAGTGAGCTGCTTATCGTGGCCACTCAGGACGGTACCTCGGTGAACATCACGCCCACCACCACCACCACGGCCGGCCATGCGCCCAACGTCCCTTTCACGGTGAACTTGGATGCGGGGCAGACCTATCAGGTGCAGGCGCTCAATGGCCTTGCGGACCTTACCGGCACCTTGGTAGAGGGTACTGCTACGAGCGGCCCGTGCCGGCCTTTCGCGGTCTTTGGGGGAAGCATGTGCGCGGTGGTGAACTGTGCGGCATGTGACCATGCGAACGAACAGATGACCCCTGTCAATACATGGGGAACGGCCTTCCATACGGTCCCTTTAGGAAACTTGACCGCATGGGGATACCGCATTCTCGCGAGCGAGGACAACACCTTGGTGACCGTGGACGGCGGAGTTCCGATCAACCTGAACGCCGGGGGATCCCATCAGGTGCTCAACACAGTTCAACCGGTCTGCATCAACGGTGACAAGCCCATCAGCGTCACCCAAATGATGCAAGGCCAGACCTGCGCAGGGATCGGTGATCCCTCCTTGTTGATGTTAATGCCGGACGACCGGATGAGCACCTCCGTCCAGTGGACCACGTTGTTCTCCACACAGTCCGTCATTGGCCACTTCGTCAGCGTGGTGACACCCACCGGTGCGGTCTCACAATTGATGTTGGACGGAAGCCCTGTGTCTGCCGCGATGTTCAGCACCTATCCCGCTTGCGCGGGCATTTCTTACGCCAAGATCTTCATCACGGCCGGCACGCACCGGCTTAGTTCCGCTACCGGGTTCCTGGCCTATGCCTATGGCTTGGCATCCGGCGAGAGCTACATGTACGGTCTCTCCAACAACATGGTAGTCCCGAGCACCCAGGACTCCGTGATCTGCTCGTCTGGCCCCATCACATTGGCCTCGCCGATCGTGTTGGCGAATGCGCAATGGACCACCGCGAGCGACCCCTCCACGGTACTGACCACGGGCAACAGCTATACGTTCACCCCGGACCACAATGATGTCTACCGCGTCGATGGGGAACTTTCACCGAGTGGCTGCCCGAAGCATTTTGAGTTCCAAGTGGGCCTGCCTGTGCAGCCGCAGTTGAACCTCGCCGTGAATGGTGCCGCTACCACTTCAGTCTGTCAGTTCACCTCGGTGCAGCTTAGCACGGGTTCCATCCTTGATGCGCAATGGTTCGACCTGAGCTGGAGCCCCTCGGCCCAGATATCCGACCCCAACATTCCGGACCCTGTGGCCTATCCCAGTGCGGACACATGGTACAAATTGCAGGTATCAAGCCCTGTGGGCTGCGGCTCCGCTGTGGACAGTGTGTTCGTCACCGTGGAGCCCAGCACCATTTTCTCCTTGCGCACCACGGTCTCCGATGACACGATCTGTTCTGGGAACGGCACGGTGCTTCATGCCGAGGTGGAGCGTGTCCTCTTTGCGGATGCTTTTGAAGGCGGTCTGGCACCTTGGTGGGAAAACATGACGGGTGCCAGTGCCAGTGCGGCATGTGGCTCCGTATCGGGCACGGCACTCTATTTCAACGGGGCCGGTTCCCGCCAGGCGACATCTCCTCCGATGGACCTGAGCCATGGGGGCATGGCGCATTTCGCCCTGAAGATCGCTTCGGGTTCCGCCCCCTGCGACGATGCCGATCCAGGAGAGGACGTTGTGCTCGAATACAGTACGAACGGTACTACGTGGACCGTGCTGGCCACCTTCATCGAGAACGCATACCCCTCCTTGACGCAGATGGACGTGGCCGTACCCGCATTGGGCGCCATCGCAGTCAGCACCCGGCTGCGCTGGAGGCAATTGGCGAATTCAGGGGCGGGCCAGGACAACTGGTGCATGGACAATATGCTCATCACCCGGTACGAGGATCCCGTGGAACCGCTCACATGGACCCCTTCGGCCACATTGAGCTCAGGCAACAGCGTGTCACCCACCGCGCACCCGACGAGCGACGTCTGGTACAAGGCGGAAGTGAGCAATGCGTCCGGATGCACCTATGTGGATTCCGTTCGGGTCACGGTGGCGCCCGCCTTCAGCATTCTGCCCATCAGTGATACCACGCGTTGCGGGGTCGCCGGTACCCAGCTACAGGCACAAACAACTTCCGGGTCGGGCATCTCCTGGTCATGGGCACCGGCCACCGGCCTCAATTCCGCCAGCGTTGCGAACCCCGTGGCCACTCCGGCAACGACGACCAACTATACCGTTTCCGCTACAAGCTCCTTGGGTTGCACCGATACGGAGGATGTGATGGTGGGGGTGAGCGGCTTGACCTCGACAACCGCAACAGCCACCGAACTCACCCTCTGTCACGGGGAGCAGGTAGGGCTTTCCACCAACATTGTTTCCACTGCGCCATACTCCATTTCCTGGTCGCCTGCCGGGATCGTTCAAGACCCTATTGCCGCCAATACCACGGCTACGCCCAACGACACGACCACATTCATCTGCACGGTGACGGATACCCAGACCGGATGCGCACAAAGCACGCAAGTAACCGTGAACGTGAACCCGGCCTATTCGGTGGAGCTGACGCATGATACCACGGTCTGCTCGGCATTAGGTATGCAACTGCACATCGCGCACAACCTCACCGCGCCCTATCAGATCAACTGGTCCCCGACCGGTCATTTGAACGCGGACAACATCGCCGCACCGACCATTCTGCTGGACACCACTACAACCTATGTGGTAACCCTGACGGACCAGAACGGTTGTAGCATAGTGGACTCCACCACGATCACCGTGGCCTTTGATAACCTCATCGAGCCCGCGAACGTGAGCGCTTGCGCAGGGCAGTCTTTGGTGCTGAACGCGGGTTTCCCCGGTTCCACCTACGACTGGAACACCAACGAGACCACACAGACCATCTCCGTGACGCAGGCGGGTCAATACACGGCCACGATCACCGATACACATGCTTGCCAAGCGATCATGACCGTCTTCGTCTCGTTCGATCCGTTGCCCGTCGTGGACCTTGGCCCGGATGTGGCCTTATGCGGCGTCACCGAGCATGTGCTCGATGCTGGCAATGCGGGGAACAGTGTGGTGTGGAACACGGGAGCGACCACCGGCCAGATCACCGTCAATGCGACCGGGACCTACAGCGCCACCGTCACCACGCCCGCAGGCTGCCAAGCGGTGGACGCCATGCACATTTCGCTCGACCCTGATCCCGTGGACATGTTGCAGGACGTGACTTCCTGCGAGCTTACGCCCCCGACGTTGAGCGCGGGAAATCCGGGCAGTACCTATCTGTGGAGCACGGCAGAAACATCCGCCGGCATCGTTCCCTTGACCAGCGGAACCTATTCCGTCACGGTGACAACGCCGCAGAACTGCTCCGCTGAATTTGATGCCGTGGTGGTACTGATGCCGAGGGTCTCCGTGGATCTCGGACCGGACCTCGAGCGATGCGCTGGCGAACAGGCGGCACTGGACGCGGGACCAGCCCCCGTCCACTATCTGTGGAACACCGGTGATACCACTTCGGTGTTGATCGTCGATGCCAGCGGCACCTATATCTTGAACGCGACGAACGGTTACTGCACGGACTCCGACACGGCCGTGGTGACCTTCAATCCCGCGCCGGTGGACAACCTTACCGATCAAACCGCATGTATCGGACAAACGACCACGTTCGACGCAGGAAACCCTGGTGCTACCTATGCCTGGAGTTCCGGACAGACAGCTCAGGTGATCACGGTGTCGGCCCATGGCCAGTACGCTGTAACGATCACCGGCGCTAATGGATGCGAGGCCAGCTATGATGCTGATGCGACCTTCGTCAGCCCGCCCGTGGTGGAACTGGGCACGGACTCCGTGCTGTGCTCCGGCGAATGGCTCCTGTTGGACGCGGGCAACCCAGGCCAGACCTATTTGTGGAGCAATGGGGCCACATCGCGCACCATTCCGGTGGGCACTACGGGCACCTATTCCGTGGACGTGAGCAACGGGTATTGCAGCACCTCTGATGAGATCCATGTGATCTTCAACCCTATCCCGGACCGCTTGTCCACGCACCAGTATTTCACCTGTCTGGACGAGGACCCGCACTACGTGGATATCGACGCCGGGAATCCCGGAAGCATTTTTCTGTGGAACGACGGACAAACCACCCCGCTCGTGCATGCGAACGGCTACGGATGGAGAAGCGTGACCATCACCAATGCCTTTGGTTGCTCGTTGACGGACAGTGCGATGGTGAACGAGTTCTGCCGGCCCACGATCTTCATTCCAAACACCTTCACGCCGAACGGTGACGGACGCAACGATGTGTGGCTTCCCGTGGGGAACAACATCGGGGAGTATGAGATGTACGTGTTCGACCGCTGGGGCGGCGTGGTCTTCCATTCCACGGACGTCAACACGGGCTGGGACGGCACCATCAATGGGCAACAGGTGCCGAACGAGGTCTATGCCTTCCGGGTCATTTACCGCCTGATCGAGAATACCGATGGCCATCTCGGATTCGAACAGAGCCGTCTGGGCCACGTGCAGGTGCTGCGCTGATCAGGGCTTCAGGTCGAAGCCGTCCGTTTCCATCCCCACCGGGAATTTCTCCCGGAAGTCCATCAATGCGACCGCATCGAACGCGGCATGTGTGATGCAGTCGTTGGCCGGTTTGCATGAGGCAATCACTTGCCCCTTGGGATCGATCATCACGCTATCTCCGGTGTAATGGATGCCCTTGCCGTCCATGCCCACGCGGTTCACGCCCACCACGTAGCACTGGTTCTCAATGGCGCGCGCGATCAGCAGTTGGCTCCATGGATAACTGCGTGCTTCGGGCCAGTTCGCCACGTATAGCGCAGCATCGTAATCGCCCTTGTTGCGCGCAAAAACTGGAAAGCGCAGGTCGAAGCAGATCTGCAACAGGATGCGCCATCCGCGCCACTCCACAACCACGCGGTCCCGGCCGGGGTTGAAGTGGTCCGTCTCCTTCGCGAAGCGGAACAAGTGCCGTTTGTCGTAGTGCGTAACGCTGCCGCCCGGTGTGACGAAAAGACCGCGATTGAAGGTCTTTCCATCTTCAGCGATGATCACGCTTCCATAGACCGCAGCATCCGTGTGCGCGGCTTGCTCCTTCATCCAGTGCACGGTCTTGCCATCCATCGTCTCGGCCAAGGCGGTGTTCATAGTGAAGCCGGTAGTGAACATCTCAGGTAGCACACAGAGGTCAGTGCTGCCTTTCAGCCTTTCCAACTTACCGGCGAACAAGGCCCGGTTGGCGGTCGCATTCTCCCAATGGAGCATGCTTTGTACGAGTGTCACTCTTAGATCGCGCATAGCTTTTCAATGGCGTTGTCCAACGTTTCATCCTGCTTCGCGAAGCAGAACCGGAGCAGGCGCTGGCCCGGCGGCGGGTCCTTGTAGAACGGGCTGAGCGGGATCGCAGCCACGCCATGTTCCGTGGCCAAGCGCTTCGCGAAAATAAGGTCGGACTCGCCGCTGATCTTGCTGTAATCCGCAAGCTGGAAATAGCTGCCTTCGCAAGGCAACGGCTCGAACGGCGATGCGCGCAAACCGATGAGAAAACGGTCGCGCTTGGCCTGGTAGAACTGAGGGAGTGCTTCGTAGTGCAATGGGTCCCTCAGGTATTCCGCCAGTGCATATTGCATCGGCGTGTTCACGCTGAAGACGTTGAACTGATGCACTTTCCTGAACTCTGCCATCAGGGCTTTCGGCGCAAGGATATAGCCCATTTTCCAGCCGGTGGCATGGAACACCTTGCCGAAGCTGAACACGACAAAGGCACGATCGCGCAGCTCCGGATAGCGGATCGCGGAGGCATGTTGCTCACCGTCGAAGACCAAGTGCTCGTAAACCTCGTCGCTTATGAGGATGATGTCGGTGCTGCGCAGGATCTGGGCGATCGCGCGCATGTCCGCATCGCGCAGGATGGTGCCCGCCGGGTTGTGAGGCGTGTTGATCATCAGCACGCGCGTTTTCGGCGTTATCGCTTGGCGCAACGCCCCCGCATCGAACTTCATGTCGTTGCCCAAGCGCACATGCACCGGCGTGCCGCCGAAGAGTTCCACCGTAGGCGCATAGCAGTCGTAAGCGGGATCGATGATGACCACTTCGTCCCCAGGCTGAACGATCGCGCCTATCGCGGTGAACAACGCCTGCGTGGCCCCGGCGGTAGCGGTGACTTCCGTGTCCGGATCATAGCTGAAGTCATAGAGGCGCTCCACTTTCGCAACGATCGCTTCGCGCAACGCGGGCAACCCGGGCATGGGCGCGTACTGATTATGGCCCGACCTCATAGCGGCATGCGCCAGTTCGCTCAGCTTCTCATCGATCGGGAAATCCGGAAAGCCTTGGCTGAGGTTGATCGCACCGCTCTCCTGCGCCAGCTTGCTCATCACGGAGAAGATCGTGGTGCCGACGTTGGGGAGCTTGCTTTTCAGTGACATCGGGTCGAAGCTACGAAGCGGACGGTGTATGTATAGCGACTACCATTGTACGTATCTTTGATGGACCATGAAGAAGAAGGTCACTCTCAGTCTGAACCAACGCACCGTGGCGATGCTGAGGAAAGCGGGTGCGCGCCGGGCCAAGCCCATGAGCGCCATTGTGGACGAGCTGGTGGAAGAGTTGGAGAAGAAGGAGAAGGCTAAGGAGGACGATTTCGCTTGGCTCGAAGAGATGGGGACGTGGCTTTCAGGGAAGATCTCCATCAAGGACTTAGAGGAAGATCCTCGACTGGCCTATGCATATGGGTACAAGCCGAAGAAGAAAGCTTCAAAGAAGGAATGAGGTTCTTCCTTGACACGAACGTCCTCTTCGACCTGTTCGAAGAGGAACGACCCTCGCACAGGGATTCGTTCCGGTTGGTGAAGCAAGGTCTCTTGGGTCAAGTGGAACTCGTTGTTACCGCCGCTTCCGTGATGACCATGATCTATTCCTTGCAGCGGTACAAGCTGCCCCGTGAATTGATCATCGGTCGACTGAACAAGATCTTGCCACATATGGAGGTCGCTCAAGTAACAGCGACAGAACTGAGTGCCGGTATCAACAACGAGTGGACCGACATTGAGGATGCCATCCAGTTCCATGCTGCTGTTGTTTCAGGCCCTATCGACGCCATCGTAAGCAACGACAAGGACTTCAAGCAGCAAAAGTTGGTGCCCGTGCTTACGCCGAAGCAAGCGTTGAGGCGGGTGAAGTGAACCCGCTCACTCCTTCGTCACGCTCGCCCCCAAATATTCGCGGTTCAACCGTGCGATGTTCTCCAGCGAGATATCCTTCGGGCACTCGATCTCGCAAGCGCCGATGTTGGTGCAATTACCAAAGCCTTCCTTGTCCATCTGCTCCACCATGTTGAGGGCGCGCTCCTTTGCTTCAGGGCGGCCTTGTGGCAGCAGGGCGTACTGGCTCACTTTGGCGGCCACGAAGAGCATGGCGGAACTGTTCGGGCAGGCGGCTACGCAGGCACCGCAGCCAATGCAGGCGGCAGCGTCGAACGCTTTGTCCGAGCTCAGTTTGGCGATGGGCTGTGCGTTGGCATCCACGAGCTTGCCCATGGTGTTCACGCTCACGAAGCCACCGGCGGCCTGGATGCGGTCGAACGCGCCGCGGTCCACCACCAAGTCCTTGATCACCGGAAATGAACCGGCGCGCCAAGGTTCCACGTGGATCACATCGCCATCCTTGAACTTGCGCATGTGCAGTTGGCAGGTGGTGATGTGGCGGCTCGGGCCGTGCGGTCGCCCGTCGATGAAGAGGCTGCACGCGCCACAGATGCCTTCCCGGCAATCGTGGTCGAAGGCGATCGGTTCCTGCCCTTCACGCACCAGCTTGTCGTTGAGCACATCGAGCATTTCGAGGAAGGACATGTCCTCGGAGATGTCGGTGACGGGGTAGTCCACCATGGCGCCTTTGGCGTCCGGGCCTGCCTGCCTCCAGATCTTCAATGTCAATTTCATATTGCCCATTTGCCTTGGTATTTGTTGAGGTCGGCTTCGCGGCCGGCGCTACTTCTATTTGTATGAACGTTGCGACAATTTCAACGCATCGAACGTCAGCTCCTCCTTGTGCATCACTTCGCTGCCGGGATCGTTCTTCCATTCCCAAGCGGCCACGTATGCGTAGTTGTCGTCGTCGCGTAGCGCTTCGCCCTCCTCGGTCTGGTATTCCTCCCGGAAGTGGCCACCGCAGCTTTCGTTGCGGTTCAGTGCATCCATGCACATCAGTTCGCCCAGCTCCAGGAAATCGGCGACGCGACCTGCTTTTTCCAGTTCTTGGTTAAATTCATTCGGCTTGCCCGGTACGCGGACGTTCGCCCAGAAGTCCTCGCGGATCTTGCGGATCTCCTCGATCCCTTCTTGGAGTCCCTTCGCATTGCGCGCCATGCCGCACTTCTCCCACATCACCTTGCCGAGGCGCTTGTGGAAGTGATCCACGGGCTCGGTGCCTTTCGTGCTGAAGAACTTATCGATGCGCTCACGCACGGTCTTCTCGGCTTCTACGAATTCCGCGGTGTCGGTCTTGATCGGTCCTGTACGGATCTCCGATGAGAGCTGGTCGGCGATGGTGTATGGCAGGATGAAGTAGCCGTCCGCCAAGCCTTGCATCAGGGCCGATGCACCGAGCCGGTTCGCGCCGTGATCACTGAAATTCGCTTCGCCAAGCACGTACATGCCGGGCACGGTGCTCTGCAGGTTGTAGTCCACCCACAGGCCGCCCATGGTGTAGTGTACCGCGGGGTAGATCTTCATGGCATGCACATAGGCATTCTCACCCACGATGTTCTCATACATGTCGAAGAGGTTGCCGTACTTCTCACTTACCACCTTCATCCCCAGTTCGCGGATCTTCTCCGGTGAAGGGTTGTCGATGTGGTGGACATTCGCTTCCGACTTGCCATAACGTTCGATGGCCGAGGCGAAGTCGAGGTATACGGCCTCGCCGGTCCTGTTCACTCCGAAGCCCGCGTCGCAGCGTTCCTTGGCAGCACGGCTGGCCACATCGCGCGGCACGAGGTTGCCGAAGCTGGGGTAGCGGCGCTCGAGGTAGTAGTCGCGGTCGTCTTCGGCGATGTCGCTGCCTTTCTTCTTGCCCTCCTGGATCGCCTTGGCATCCTCCAGCTTCTTCGGCACCCAGATGCGGCCGTCGTTGCGGAGGCTCTCGCTCATCAGCGTGAGTTTGCTCTGGTGGTCGCCGCTCACAGGGATGCACGTCGGGTGGATCTGCGTGTAGCACGGGTTGGCCATGTAGGCGCCGCGCTTGTGCGCTTTCCATGCAGCGGTGACGTTGCTGCCCATGGCGTTAGTGCTGAGGAAGAACGCGTTGCCGTAGCCGCCGGTGCAGAGCAGCACGGCATGTGCGCCGTGGCGTTCCAGCTCACCGGTCACGAGGTTCCGCGCAATGATGCCGCGTGCCTTTCCATCCACAACAACCAGGTCCAGCATCTCGTGGCGGTCGTACATCTTCACCTTGCCCTTGCCCACTTGGCGCATTAACGCGCTGTAGGCACCAAGAAGCAGCTGTTGCCCTGTTTGCCCGCGGGCGTAGAACGTGCGGCTCACGAGCGCGCCACCGAAGGAACGGTTGTCCAGCAGTCCGCCGTAGTCGCGGGCGAAGGGCACGCCTTGGGCCACGCACTGATCGATGATACTGGCGCTGACCTCGGCCAAGCGCCAGGTGTTCGATTCACGGGCGCGGTAGTCGCCGCCCTTCAGGGTGTCGTAGAAAAGGCGATACACCGAGTCGCCGTCATTGGGGTAGTTCTTAGCGGCGTTGATGCCGCCCTGTGCGGCGATGCTGTGCGCGCGGCGCGAACTGTCCTGAAAGCAAAAGGCTTTCACGTTATAGCCCATCTCCGCTAGTGAAGCCGCAGCGGAGGCACCCGCAAGCCCGGTGCCCACCACGATGACGTCGATGCGGCGCTTATTGGCCGGGTTCACCAAACGGATATGGTCCTTGTGCTCGCTCCATTTCTTTTCGATCGGACCGGCGGGGACTTTAGCGTCGAGGATGCTCATGGCAGTTGCGGTTCAATTATGGCGAATACGATCTTGGCCCGGGTCATTTCACCCAGCCCAAGTACATGCTCACCGGCATGGAAGCGAAGAGGAGAGGGACGATGATGGAAAAGGCCGCGCCGCAGAACGCGATGGCACTGTTGTACTTGCGGTGGTTCAGGCCGAGGGACTGGAAGGCGCTCTTGAAGCCGTGCAGCAAGTGCCAGAACAGCGAGAAGCAGCCCAGCACGTACACCAACATCACGATCGGACTGGAGAACACGTCGGCCATCAAGGCGAAGAGGTTCTCCTGACCGATGGCGTCCACGCCATAAGGCTCCATGCTGCCGGTAAGGATGCGCGTCTTCACCCAAAAGTGCCAGAGATGGACGATGAGGAAGAGCAGGATCAACGTGCCAAGGATGCCCATGCTGCGCGAATACCACTTGCTGTTCGCGTTGTGCTTGGCAAACGCATAATCCTTCGGGCGCGCGGCGCGGTTCTGCTTCCAGAGCATGAGGCCGTCCACCACGTGGAGGATGAGGCCGAGGAAGAGCACCAGCTCCATCGTTCGGATTATGAGATTGGTGCCCATGAAGTGCGCCCAGGTGTTGAAGGTCACGCCGCCGTCGTTGAAGAAGATCATCGCGTTGATCGCGGCGTGGACCGCGAGGAACGTGATAAGGAAAAGGCCCGTCAGGGCCATCCAATACTTCTTAGCGAGCGAAGAGCCGAAGAGTCCTTGTCGTGCCATGCGTGGGATTGGCGGTAGTTCGCCGGTTGGTCCACCGCAAAAGTAGCTGCGGGAAAAATGGGCTGAAAGTGCAAGGTGTCACGACTCCTTATCTGGAATCGTTCTATTCAGGAGAAAGGCCTTCTTTTTCTCGCTGGGCCAGCACTCCCGGCACTTCTCCGTGAGATGGGCTTGCAACCTCTCTCGCGGAGATCAGCATCGTACCCCCGCAAGAAGGCGTGCTGGTGGACACCCTTTGATACGGGGATCATCCGGCAGTACCGGTGAACGGTTGCCTTTCCGCTATGAGGAAGCGTCGTGGTATCCCGTTTGAAATAGAGGACCTCACCTTAGATTGCGCGCCGTTGTCAACCATCAGGCGCAGCACAAGTTGCGATCGGCTCAAATTGGATCGCAAACCACCGCTTCAGCTCACGGGTGTCATTTCCCGGAGAATCCGGCTCAACATCAACATGAAGAAATTTCTGACCATCCCTTTGTTGTGCGCACTGTCATTCCAAGCTCGTGCCCAGTACGTAATTCCGGATACCGCGTTGGTGGCACTCTTTCAGCAATGGTACCCTTCGCTAATGACCGGCAATGTGTTGGACACCATCAATTCAAATTCTCCCTTCATTACGGTGCTCAACTTTGAGAACACGAATGTGACCGACCTGTCTGGGATCCAGTACTTTGATAGCGTAACTACCATTTACATCACCAACAGTCCGGTGAGCTACATACCGGAATTGCCCGACTCGTTGGAATATTTATACTGTGACAACACACAGCTCGCGAGTTTGCCACCGATGCCCAGCACACTGGTTTCGCTCCAGATCCAAAACAGCCCACTTACCGGTTTGCCTGCGCTACCTGCTTCCTTGATCGATCTGCGCACCATCAATTGCCCCATCACCAGCTTGCCCACGCTTCCGCCCAACTTGGATCGGCTTATGTGCATGAACGGCCAGCTTACCAGCCTTCCCGCGTTGCCCGATACCATGTACTACCTGCACGTCCCCGATAACTTCCTGACCACTCTACCTCCATTGCCGTCGAACCTCGGTGTTATGTGGGTGGATCAGAACCAGCTTACGAGCCTACCCGAATTGCCGCCACACTTGTACCAATTGTTATGTAACAACAATCAACTGAGCTGCCTACCCGCGCTGCCTTCATCCCTTACGCAGTTGAATTGCGTCGGCAACTACCTCAATTGCTTACCGAACGAGCCGATGGATCTTGGCCCTTACGGTACCGGCGGCAACGACTCCAACTTGGGTTTCAGTCCGATGGTCTGCGGCCCTGGCGATGCTTGTTTCCCGGCGGAAGTAGTAAGCGGGATCATCTTCGATGACATGAACGGGAATGGGGTGCTGGATGCGGGTGAGCCACCTTTTGCGAGTGGTGTAGCGGAGGCCATGCCGGGCCACACGCTTAGCAGTGGAGATGTCAACGGCAGGTATGTTCTGCCTGTCGGCGCGGGTTCGTTCACCGTACAAGGGCGTCCGGTGCCCTACCATAGTATCACAACTCAGGCTTACTCAGCAACCATTGTTCCGGGGCAATCCGATTCGTTAAACCATATCGGCTACCAGGCCATTCCGGGTGTCTTTGATCTGATGGCCGAGATCCACGCGGATGCCACCCGGCCGGGGTTCAACAACAACGTGTATGTGCAAGTAGAGAATGCTGGGACGGAGGCAACCATTGCCACGATCAACTTCGATTTCGATGCGGACCAGACCTGGATCGCAACCCTCGTGGCACCTGCATCGCAAACGGGGAATATGGCGAGCTGGACTGTTCCATTGGCTGCCGGAGCAACATGGAATGCAACGGTAACACTGCACACGGATGCTGCCGCCCCCTTGGGCTTGGCCATAGATCATGACCTGAACGCATTGCAGGCAGCCAACGACTCCACACCTACGAACAACAGCGCGCATTGGCACGACATTGTGGTAGGCTCCTTCGACCCCAACGACAAGACCGCTTATCCAGCAGCCATGAGCCCGGCACAATTGGCGAGCGGACAACCGATCGAATACGTCATCCGCTTCCAGAACACGGGGACCTACTTGGCCGAGAACGTGCGTGTGACCGATACGCTGAGCAGCGATCTGGATCAAGCCACGGTCAAGTACATCAGCGCATCGCATAGCAACCATTGGCAGCTGAGCAATGGCGTGTTGGTATTCCAGTTCGATAACATCCAGCTCCCGGACAGCAATGCCAATGAGCCCGGCAGCCACGGCTTCGTGAAATTCAGCATCAACCCGAGCCAGGGTCTCGCGGTAGGTGAAAGTGTGACGAACATCGCCAACATCTACTTCGATTACAACCAACCGGTGATCACGGAACCGTGTGTGTTTTTGATCGACGCTACCAACGGTGTGGATGCGGTCGGATCCAGCGCATTACGGATCTATCCGAATCCAACAAGTGGCCTGCTGGTAATGAACAGCGAGCAGGAATTGAAATACATCTCGGTGCTTCAGGTTGATGGACGGTCGGTACAAAGCGAGATCGCAACAGGGCTGGAGCATCAACTCGATCTGTCATCGTTACAGAACGGGGTGTACTTGGTCAACGTTGTTACGGAGCGCGGCAACTTCACATCACGGGTCGTGGTGCAACGTTGAGGCTGCGGATCATACCGAAGGTCCCCACATTTGACCTCTTCGGTACCCGCAATTGGGGCAGGCCTCTTCCCCTTTGACTTTGGTTTTACCAGCAATACCGGTGAGTGGAGCGATCAGCAGGCCCGTCGGGTTATCTTTGTGGCCCTTCAAAAACCGCCATGGACAAGCGTTTCCCGCAATACGATGAGTTGGACCTTCCGAAGCTGGCGGCGGATATCCTGAAGCAGTGGGAAGCGGAGGACACGTTCGGTCAGAGCTTAGAGCTGCGGAAGGACCTGCCTACCGGACAGGCAGGCGCGCCGCCGTTCGTGTTCTACGAAGGCCCGCCCAGTGCCAACGGCCTGCCGGGCATCCACCACGTGATGGCCCGCACCATCAAGGACATCTTCTGCCGCTTCCAAACGCAGCAAGGCAAGCGCGTGGACCGCAAGGCCGGTTGGGATACGCACGGGCTGCCCATCGAACTCGGTGTGGAGAAGGAGCTCGGCATCACCAAGGAGGACATCGGCAAGAGCATCTCCGTGGAGGATTACAACCGCAAGTGCAAGGAGGCGGTGATGCGCTACACCGACGTGTGGAACGACCTCACGAAGCGCATCGGCTTCTGGCTCGACATGGAGCACCCTTACGTCACCTACAAGACGCCCTACATCGAAAGCGTGTGGTGGCTGTTGAAGCAGCTGCACGAAAAGGACCTCTTGTACAAGGGCTACACCATCCAGCCGTATTCGCCCGCCGCGGGCACCGGCCTCAGCAGCCACGAACTCAATCAGCCCGGCACCTACAAGCCGATGAAGGACACGACCGCCGTGGCCATGTTCAAGGTGAAGGAGGATGAGAACAGTGAGTTCCTCTTCACCGATCCATTTGGCGATGTTTTCATCCTTGCTTGGACCACTACGCCGTGGACACTGCCCAGCAACACCGCGCTTACCGTTGGGCCGAAGTTGGAGTATGTGCGGATCAAGACCTTCAACCCGTACACGCACGAGCCGAACACCGTGGTGCTGGCGAAGTCGCGCGTCTCAGCGTACTTCAACGAGAAGAACAAGGACGCCTCCATCGATGACTACAAAGGCGACGGCAAGAACATCCCGTGGACCATCGATGGCGAGTTCTATGGCCACCAGTTGGAAGGCATCCGCTACGAGCAATTGCTGGATTTCGCGCAGCCCAATGACGGCGACGCATTCAAGGTGATCGGCGGCGATTTCGTGACTACCGAGGACGGCACCGGCGTGGTACACACCGCACCCAGCTTCGGTGCGGACGACATGCGCGTCGCACGTCAGCACGGCATCGGATCGCTCACGTTGGTTGATCTGCAAGGCCGGTTCATCAAGGAGATGGGCTCCTTCGCCGGGAAGTATGTGAAGAACGAATACTACCCCGATGGCACCGCGCCGGAGAAGAGCGTGGACGTGGAGATCGCCATCCTGCTGAAGGAGATGGGCCGCGCTTTCAAAGTGGAGAAGTACGAGCACAACTATCCGCATTGCTGGCGCACCGACAAGCCGATCCTCTACTACCCGTTGGACAGCTGGTTCGTGCGCAGCACCGCCAAGAAGGAGCGCATGGTGGAGCTGAACAAGACCATCACGTGGAAGCCTGAAAGCACCGGCACGGGCCGCTTCGGCAACTGGCTGGAGAACCTGCAGGACTGGAACCTCAGCCGCAGCCGCTACTGGGGGATCCCGTTGCCCATCTGGCGCACTGCGGATGGCGATGAGGAGTTATGCATTGGTACCCTCGCGCAGTTGAAAACGGAGATCGAACGCGCCATCAAGGCCGGTGTGATGACCGAGGATCCGCTTAAGAACTTCGACACGGAACATCCTTCCGCAGCGCAGTATGATGCCATCGATCTGCACAAACCTTACGTGGACCGCATCACGCTGGTAAGTCCGGGCGGCAAGCCGATGAAGCGCGAGAGCGACCTCATTGACGTGTGGTTCGACAGCGGCAGCATGCCCTACGCGCAATGGGGCCTCGACTACGAAAAACTGAAGGCCAACGATCCGCGTCCGTTCAACGCGCCCTTCGACGTGAGCTATCCGGCGGATTTCATCGCCGAGGGCGTGGACCAGACGCGCGGTTGGTTCTACACCATGCACGCCATCAGCACGCTCGTGTTCGACCAGGTGGCCTACAAGGCCGTGGTGAGCAACGGTCTGGTGCTGGACAAGAACGGCCAGAAGATGAGCAAGCGCCTCGGCAACGCCGTGGACCCGTTCAAGACGCTGGACGCCTACGGGGCCGATGCCGTGCGCTGGTATATGATCAGCAACGCGCAGCCCTGGGACAACCTGAAGTTCGACGCCGAGGGCATCACCGAAGTGCAGCGCAAATTCTTCCGCGCGCTCTTCAACACCTACGGCTTCTTCGCGCTCTACGCCAATATCGACGGTTTCGATGTGAAGACCGCCCCGGTGCCCATGGCGAAGCGCACCGAGATGGACCGCTGGGTGCTTTCGCGCTTGAACAGCCTCCTCGTCCAAGTCCAGGAAGCCTACGACACCTACGAGCCCACGCAGGCCGCACGCGCCATCCAGGATTTCGTGGTGGAGGACCTCAGCAACTGGTACGTCCGCCTGAACCGACGCCGCTTCTGGAAAGGTGAACCCCTCGGCTCCGCTCGGGGGTCTGACAAACTGGCGGCGTTCCAAACGCTGCACCGCTGCCTCGAAGTTGTGGCGATGCTCAGCGCACCCATCGCACCCTTTTTCAGCGACCGGCTCTACCGCGACCTTACCGGAGGAAGCGTCCACCTGAGCGACTGGCCGAAGGCGGATAAGTCCTTGATCGACACCGTGCTGGAGAAGCGCACGGCATTGGCGCAAAGACTTACCTCACTGGTGCTTTCCATCCGCAAGAAGGAAGGCCACCGTGTGCGGCAGCCGCTGCGGAAAATGATGGTGCCCGCGCTGGACGATGCCATGCGCAGCGACCTCGAAGCCATCCGCGACCTGGTGCTCAGCGAAGTGAACGTGAAGGAACTGGTGATGCTCGATCCCAGCGAAAGCAAACTCACGAAGAAGATCAAGCCCGACTTCAAGAAGCTCGGTGCACGGCTTGGAAAGCGGATGAAATCGGCCGCTGCCGCCATCAATGGTTTCGATCAGGACCGCATTGCCGAACTGGAAAGAGAGGGCCGCATCACGCTCGATCTGGACGACGGACCGTTGGAGATCCTACTGGAAGAAGTGGAGATTTCCGCCGATTACGTGCCGGGCCTGAGCGTGGCTTCCGAGGGCGGCTTGACCGTGGCCTTGGACATCACGTTGGACGATGAACTGTTTCAGGAAGGCATGGCCCGCGAGCTGGTGAGCCGCATCCAAACCCTGCGGAAAGAGAGCGGATTGGAGGTGACGGACCGGATCGAGCTGCACATCCAGCGGAACGGGGGAGGGCCTTTTGAGCAGGCCGTGAAGGCGCATGCCGGGCATATTTTGGCCGAAACGCTGGCGTTGACCGCTGAAAACCAGCTACTTGTGTTGGAACTGGACCCTGCCTTCGGTACGCCGGTCGAGGTGGATCTGGAAGGTGCCGGGAAGTGCTTGCTGGCCTTGGCCAAAGCGGTCAAGTGAGCCTCAAAATTGACTATATTCGCGGACCAAATTCAAAAGGGGTCCTGCAATGGCAACAAAAAAGCCCACTTCCAAGGCAGCTAAAAAGCCAGCCGTCAAAAAGCCCGTGAAAAAGGCGGCCGTGAAAAAAGTTGCGCCAAAGGCCCCAGCGAAGAAACCCGTCGCCAAAAAGGCAGCGGCGAAAAAGACTGCTCCAGCTAAGAAGGCTGCGGTGAAAAAAGCCGCACCAGCGAAGAAAGCAGCCAACGTAAAAACCAAAGCAACCGCCAAGGCGGTGAAGAAAGCTCCGAAGACCGTGAAGAAGACGTCCGTAAAGCCCGCTGCCAAGAAGGTAGCGGCGAAGAAAGCAGCGACCAAGCCGGTGAAGAAAGCCGCCGCTAAGCCGGTAAAGAAAGCCGTGGCCAAGCCAGCCAAGAAAGTAGCAGCCACCAAACCGGTGAAGAAAGCCGCTGCCAAGCAGGTCGCCCCCAAGGCCCCGGCCAAGAAGGTCGTAGCGGCACCCGCCCCCAAAGCAGCACCCCCCAAAGCGGCACCCAAGCCGAAAGCGCGAAAGCGTGCCAAGGCGAAGCCCGAACCCAAAGCACCGGCAAAACCCCTGGTCACCCAAGGTGTGGGGCCGAGCATGCCCCGCGTCACGCCCATGGTGAAGAAGCAGGTGAGCACGCTGGAAGCCGGCGACAAGACCCGATACACGGACCAGGACCTGGAAGAGTTCCGCAGCATCATCAACAACAAGCTGGAGGAAGCCCGCAAGGACTATGACCTGCTGAAACAAACGCTGGCCAACACCGACAACAACGGTACGGAGGACACCAGCCCCTCGTTCAAGATGATCGAGGATGGTAGCGAGACCCTCGGCCGCGAGGAGACCGCTCAGCTGGCCGGTCGTCAAGAGAAGTTCATCAAACACCTGGAGGATGCGCTGCTGCGGATCCGCAACAAGACATACGGCATCTGCCGCGTCACCGGTAAGTTGATCAGCAAAGAGCGCCTGCGTTTGGTCCCCCATGCCACCTTGAGCATCGAGGCCAAGCAGCAAATGAGCAACTGAGGCCCGCCTTCGTTCCGTGAAGCGTCCCATTCTGATCATTCTGGCGGTCCTAGTGGCCGACCAAGCCTTGAAGTTCTGGGTGAAGCTCGGCTTCTTCTTGGGGGAATCCGTCCCGCTTTTCGGGCAAGGGCACACATGGGCCTATCTCCAGTTCGTGGAGAACAAGGGCATGGCCTTCGGGCTGGAGTTCGGTGGTGAGTTCGGCAAGGTGGCCCTTACGCTTTTCCGCATGGTGGCCGTGGTAGGGATCGGCTATCTCTTGTGGAAGGCGGTCAAGGCCAAGCGCGGAACAGGGCTCGTGGTGAGCCTGTCGTTGATCTTCGCCGGTGCCATGGGCAACATCATAGACAGCGCGTTCTACGGGCTGATCTTTGACGCGAGCACACCGTTCCAAAAGGCGGTGCTCTTCCCTATTGAAGGCGGCTACGCTTCCTTCCTGCACGGTGCCGTGGTGGACATGTTCTACTTTCCCTTGGCCCATGGCCATTTCCCGCATTGGCTGCCCATTTGGGGCGGTGAGGAGTACGAGTTCTTCCGGCCGGTGTTCAACATCGCAGACGCTGCCATCAGCGTGGGCGTGGTGATGTTGATCCTCGTACAGAACTCCGAGGAACGCCGGATGCGCAAGGCGGAGAAGCCGGGGGCTTCCGGGTCGATTAGCTGATGTGGCGATTAGCTGATGGCCGCTCCGAGCACCTCCATCAGCTAATCAGCTAATCCTTAGCATCGGCTGATCTTCTCTGCTTTCTTAAAAACTCCGTTCGCCACCAGCATCTCTGCTATCTGCACCGCATTCGTGGACGCACCTTTCCGCAGGTTGTCCGCCACCACCCACATGTTCAACGTGTTGGGCTGGCTTTCATCGCGGCGTAACCGTCCCACGAAAACGGAGTCTTTCCCTTTGGCGTGAAGTGGCATTGGGTAGGCATCCATGTCGGGGTTGTCCACCAACTCTATGCCTTGGGCATCGCTCAACAACTGGCGCACCTCGGCGATGTCGAAGTCGTTCGCGAACTGCACGTTCACCGCCTCGCTGTGGCCACCGGTAACGGGAACACGCACTGCGGTGGCTGTAACGCGGATCGCAGGGTCAAGGATCTTCTTCGTCTCCCACGTCAGCTTCATCTCCTCCTTAGTATAGCCGTTGTCCAGGAACTCGTCGCAACGCGCCAGCACATTGCCGTTGATGGGGTAGGGATACGCCCGTTCGCCTTCCCGCCCGTTGCGTTCATCCTCCAATTGCTGCACGGCTTTCATGCCGGTTCCGGTGACGCTCTGGTAGGTGCTCACCACCACGCGCTCCACGGTGTATCGGGCGTGCAGGGGGGCCAAGGCCATTACGAGCTGGATGGTGCTGCAATTGGGATTAGCGATAATGCCGCCCTTGGAAAAGTCCGCTGAAGCGAGCAGTTTGCCATTGATCTCCGGAACGACCAACAGCTTGTTTTCATCCATCCGCCAAGCACTGCTGTTGTCGATCACGATCGTTCCCGCCTCGGCGAACTTCGGTGCCCATTCCAATGAGGTGCCGCCACCGGCGGAGAACAGGGCCAGATCAGGCTTGACTTTCACCGCTTCGGCCATGCCGATCACGGATATCTCCTTACCCTTGAATTGCACGGTTTTCCCGACACTGCCTGTGGAAGCTACCGGAAGGAGCAGGTCAACTTGACCCGCCAAACGCTCCTCCAGCACCTGCAGCATCACACCGCCTACCATGCCGGTGGCTCCCACTACCGCGACCTTCATTTCCCCTGTTTCTTTGTCAGCTTACAAAACTACTACCTTTCCTTCCTTTACTTGGTCCACATGTCCCTCCTGATCCGAACTTGGCAGCCCTTGGCGGCCGCATTCCTCATCGGCCTTTCCGCACAGGCCCAGTTCACCGACGATCTCAGCGACGGGAACTTCACCGCGAACCCGGCTTGGAGCGGCGATGACGCGCTGTTCACCGTTGATGCCGGGCAGCTGCGCTCGAATACAGGCCCCCTTCCGTTGGCGGCCTCCTACTACCTGAGCACACCTTCCACGCTGGCTGCGAACGCACAATGGGAGTTTTTTGTGAACCTGAAATTCTCGACCTCCGGAGCGAATTATGTGGACGTGTACCTGATGAGCGACGTGCAAAGTTTGGCCACGCCCGCGAACGGATATTTCGTACGCATCGGTGAGACTGCCGACCATGTGGTGCTGAACAAGATGAGCGGGGGAACCGCCAGTTTGTTGGTCGCCAGCCCGGACGGCATCGTGAACAGCAGCACGGACAATCCGTTCCGCATCAAGGTAACGCGCGACCCGGCGGACCAATGGACTTTGTTCTACGACGATGGCAACATGGGCACCTACGTGAACGCCGGTGCGGCAACGGATGCGAGCATCACCACCAGCTCCTATTTCGGCGTTCGTATCGTGCAGAGCACAGCAGCAACCGCGGTGAACAACCACTTTTTTGACGACTTCACCGCAGGTCCCATCATTCTTGACACCACAGCGCCCGCCATCGTTTCCGCAACAGTGACGGACGACCAGCATGTGGACCTGCTCTTCAATGAGCCGGTGGAACAGACTTCCGCCGAGAACACCAATAACTACGTCTTGATCCCTTTCAACAGTATCGCTGCGGCGTCGAGGGATGCATCCAACCTTGCTCTGGTGCATCTCACTCTTACATCAGCGATGCAGAACGGTACCACGAACACCCTCACTGTGAACGGCGTGGAGGACCTTTCGGGAAATGCCATCGCGAACGGTACCGTGAACTTCACTTACTCCATGACCACGCCCGCCATGCCCGGTGATGTGATCATGAACGAGTTGATGCCGGACCCGGATCCTGCGGTGGGCCTTCCGAACGCGGAGTTCGTGGAGCTATTCAATACCACCACCGACCAGACCTTCGATCTTACAGGCTGGAAGATCACCGATGGCAGTTCCGTCGGCACCTTACCTGCCGTGCAGATCACACCGGGCGGCTTCGTTATCCTGACCAGCACATCCAATGCGGCATTGTTCACAGGCTTCGGAACGGTGGTCGGCGTACCGTCCTTCCCTTCGTTGAACAATGACGGCGACGCAATGGAGCTTTGGGATGCCAGCAATGTCACGATCGATGCGGTCACCTATTCCTCCACCTGGTACAATGACCCGGCAAAGAGCAGTGGTGGATGGTCGTTGGAACGGATCGACCCGTTCACGCCTTGCTCAAGTGTGAGCAATTGGACAGCCTCCACGGCATCTGCCGGAGGTACACCTGGCGTGCAGAACAGTGTGTTCGCGATCTTGACCGACACCGTTCCCCCGACACTTTCACAGGTATACGTGATCGACAGCGTCACCGTTGAACTGCTCTTCAGCGAGACGATGGATGCCGCATCCTTGCTGTCGGGCTCATACGTGATCGACCCAGCTATCGACATCATCAATGTGGCCGTGATCGCGCCGGACCGGGTGCGCCTCACCTTGGCCACGGAGCTGGTGGAAGGCCAGTTACAAACGATCACCATTACCGGGGTGAGTGACTGCCCAGGCAACGCGATCGGCACTGGTAACACAGCGACATTCGCGTTGCCGGAACCGATCATGGCCGGCGATGTGGTGATCAACGAGCTCCTGTACGACCCGCGCGGCAGCGGCAGCGACTTTGTGGAGCTGTACAACCGCTCGCAGAAGGTGGTGAGTTTGGCCGGGCTGCAATTGTCCAATATCAATGCGGACCAGCGTTTGATCACGGCGGATGCGTACCTGCTGATGCCCGGGCAATATGTGGCCATCGCGTCCAACACGGCCGATGTGCTGGCCAATTATCCCTTGGGCCATGCCGACCGGATGTTGCAAATGGCTCTGCCAACCTTCAACAACGGCAGTGGAAGGGTCGTTTTTCTAGGAGCTTCAGGCGATACCCTCGACCTCTTCAACTACAGCGACGACCTCCAGTTCGCCCTGCTGAAAAGCGTGGACGGGGTGAGCTTGGAACGCGTTGACCCGGACCGGCCCACCAGCGATAACAGCAACTGGCACAGCGCGGCAGAGGATGTGAATTTCGCCACGCCGGGCTATAAAAATTCACAGTATGCCCCGGCGCCGGAGGCACGGGGTAAGATCACCATCGACCCCGCCATCTTCTCTCCGGACAATGACGGATACCAGGACATGCTCACCATCGCCTACCAGTTCGATGAGCCGGGTTTCGTAGGCACCATGAAAGTCTTCGATCTCGCAGGCCGCGAAGTGCGCACGCTGATGGACAACGAGCTATTGGGCACCAGTGGAGCGGTCTCCTGGGACGGCATGATGGACGGCAACGACCTCGCGCGCATCGGCCCGTACATCATTTACATGGAGGCGTACGACTTGGCCGGCAACGTGGAGAAGTTCAGGAAGTCCGTGGTGCTGGCGCACAGGCTCTGAGTTTTTACCGCGACTACGCGGCAAAGAGGTTGTCAGTTGTTCGTTGTCAGTTGTCCGGCTGCAATGCAGAGTTCAGGAAAGGAGCGTTTCGTCGCGGCAAGCCTGACAACCGACAACTGACAACTAAACACGGGGCTCAGCCAGCGTACGACCGCTCCACCCGCTTCATCGGCTCCTTCTCGAAATGCTTCGGGTCCTTCACCTTGGTGGGGTGCGTGGCGTGGTATTCGAACTCGTCGCGGAAATGGCGGATGGCAGCGGCCACGGGCCATGCCGCCGCATCACCGAAGGGGCAGATGGTATTGCCTTCGATGCGCCGCTGCACATCCCACAGCAGATCGATGTCGTCGGTGCGGGCGAGGCCGTGCTCGAAGCGGTAGAGGATCTTCTCCATCCAGCCGGTTCCTTCGCGGCAGGGACTGCACTGGCCACAGCTTTCGTGATGGTAGAAACGTGAGTGGTTCCAAGTGCTGCGCACGATGCACGCCGTGTCGTTGAAGACGTAGAAGCCGCCTGATCCGAGCATGCTGCCGGTTTGGAAACCGCCGTCGCCGAGACTCTCGTAGGTCATCAGGCGCGTCTCGAACTTCGCTGTGCGGAAGAGCAGTTCAGCAGGCAGAATGGGTACGGAGCTACCGCCGGGGATGCAGGCTTTCAAGGGCCTTCCACCGCTGATGCCACCGCAGTATTCATCGCTGTTGAGGAATTCCTCCACCGGAACGCCGAGCTCGATCTCATAAACGCCGGGCTTGTTCACGTGGCCGCCCGCGCTGATGAGCTTGGTGCCGGTGCTTTTGCCGACGCCGATCTTGGCGTACTCCTCGCCGCCGTCGTTCACGATGGGCACCACCGCGCAGATCGTCTCCACGTTGTTCACCACCGTGGGCCTGCCCCAAACGCCTTTCACGGCCGGGAACGGCGGCTTGATGCGCGGGTTGCCACGCTTGCCTTCGAGACTTTCCAGCAGGGCTGTTTCCTCTCCGCAGATGTATGCGCCAGCACCCATATGGACGTGGACGTCGAGGTCGAAGCCGCTGCCGAGGATGTTCTTGCCTAACCAGCCGGCCGCGTAAGCCTCGGCGATGGCCTGCTCAAGGATCCGCGCGACGAAGAAGTACTCGCCGCGGATATAGATGTAACAGGTGTTCGCGCCCATGGCGAAGCAGCTCGGGATGATCCCCTCTATCAGCAGGTGGGGGATGCGCTCCATCAGGTAGCGGTCCTTGAACGTGCCGGGCTCGCTCTCGTCGGCGTTCACCACCAAGTGGCGGGGCACGCCTTCGGGCTTTGCCAGGAAGCTCCACTTCAGGCCTGCGGGAAAGCCAGCGCCGCCACGACCGCGAAGGCCGCTCTTCTTCACTTCCTCCAACACCTCCTCCGGTGTCATGGACTTCAACGCCTTCTCCACGCTGCGGTACCCGCCGTTGGCTCGATAGGCCTCCAGTCCGCGGATCCCCGGTTTGTCGATGTGCTCTAAGAGAAGTTTGCGGGACATCAGAGGATAGATTTTTTCACCACAGAGGCACAGAGAAACAGAGGAATGCGAATTGGTGATCGGAGTTTCTGGTACAGGGTATCTGGTACAGGGTGCTGAGTACTGCTGACACCCACTGCCGACTGCCGCTGCCGACTGCCCACTGCAAACAACTGACAACTGGTCATCGGTCCGTGTAGTTGTTCCGTTTCGGCTCCGCACGGAGTTTCTCAATGAGCTCATCGACCTTTTCCGGCGTGAGGTGCTCATGGTATTTAGCCCCGCACTGCAACATGGGCGCGGTGCCGCAGCTGCCGAGGCACTCCGCTGTTTTCAGGGTGAAGAGCCCGTCCTCCGTGGTGCCGCCCGGTTTGATGTCAAGGCGTTTTTCGATGTGTGCGATAACGTCGTCGCTTCCCCGCAACATGCAGGGCACGGTGTGGCAGACCTCCAGCACGTGCTTACCCACGGGGCGCAGGTTGAACATGCTGTAGAAGGTGGCCACTTCGTAGACTTCGATGTATTGGATCTTCAGCAGGTCGGCCACGGCGTCCATGGCGGGCACGCTGAGCCAGCCATCATTTTCCGCCTGCGCGATGTGCAGGATGGGGATCAGCGCGCTCTTGCTGTGCTCGGCCGGGTATCGGCCAAGGATGGTGCGGCATTCCGCAAGGGCCTCCTCGCTGAAGGTGAAAGGCGCGACGCCTTCGGTGGCGGTGTGTGGTCTGTTGGCGTGTTCCATCAGGCGTCGAGTTCCCCCGCGATCACGTTCATGCTGCTCATAGTGAGAATGGCATCGCTGAGCATCCCGCCCTTGATGATCTCCGGGAATGCTTGGTAATAGATGAAGCAGGGGCGGCGGAAGTGGACCCTGAACGGGTTGCGGCCGCCGTCGCTGACGATGTAGAAGCCGAGCTCGCCGTTGCCGCCTTCCACGCAGTGGTACACCTCGCCGACGGGCACTTCCACCTCGCCCATGACGATCTTGAAGTGGTAGATCAGCGCCTCCATGTCGTTGTACACCTCCTGCTTCGGCGGCAGCACCCAGTCGGGAACGTCGGCGTGGTAGGTGGTCTTGTCGGCGATCTTGTCCAGCTTCTCCAGCGCTTGGCGGATAATGGAAATGCTCTGGCGCATCTCCTCCTGGCGCACGGTGAAGCGGTCGTAGACATCGCCGCTCTTCCCAACGGGGATCTTGAAATCGAAGTCCTCGTAGCTGCTGTAAGGATCGGCCACGCGCACATCGTAGTCCACGCCGCAGGCCCGCAGGTTGGGACCGGTGAAGCCGTACTGTAGCGCGCGGTCCGCCGGGAAGGGGCCGCAGTTGATGGTGCGGTCCATAAAGATGCGGTTGCGCACCAGCAGCTGGTCGAATTCGTCCAGCGCTGCGGGCAGCTCTTTGATGATGGCGCGGGTACGCTCCCAGGCGAGGTCGCTAAAATTTCGCTCGAAACCGCCGATGCGGCCCATGTTCGTGGTGAGCCGTGCACCGCAGATCTCCTCAAAGATCTCATAGATCCGCTCGCGCCACTGGTAATAGTAGAGGAATGGTGTGGTGGCACCGGCGTCCTGGCTGATGATGGTGTTGCAGACAATATGGTCGGTGATCCGCGACAGTTCCATCACGATCACGCGCATGTACTCCACGCGCTTGGGCAGGTCGATGCCGAGCAGCTTCTCCACCGCCATGTGCCAACCCATGTTGTTGATGGGCGAACTGCAGTAGTTCATCCGGTCGGTGAGCGTAGTGATCTGGTTGAACGGGCGGCGCTCCGCGATCTTCTCAAACGCCCGGTGGATGTAGCCGATGGTCTGCTCGGTATCGAGGATGATCTCCCCGTCCATGGTGAGCACGTTCTGGAAGATGCCGTGCGTGGCAGGGTGCGTTGGGCCGAGGTTGAGCGTGGTCAGCTCGTTCAAGCCGCCGCCCTCCACGTGGTCTTCCTTCCAAAGGTCCGGTCGTGCCGTGGTCTCGCTCATCGTCCGAAGAAGGTATCGTTCTTGTCCTCGCGTGTGGGGTCTTCCAGCGGATAGTCCTTGCGCATGGGGAAGGCCGGGAAGTCATCCATGTTGAGGATGCGTTTCATGTTCGGGTGGCCGCTGAAGTGGATCCCGAAGAAGTCGTAGGTCTCGCGTTCCATCCAGTTCGCCGTGGGCCACAGGTCGGTCGCGGTGGGCAGGGTGGCCTCCTTCAGCGAGACGAACGTCTTGACGCGGATGCGGTGCCCGTTGCGCATGCTGTGCAGGAAGTACACCGTGCCCAGCTCCAGTTCCAGGCCGGGGAAGTGCATACCGCACATGGAAGTGAGGAAATTGAAGTCGAGCTCGTCGCGCAGGAAGGCCAGTACGTCGTGGATCTTCTCTTTCGGCACCACGTAGCACATGGTGTCGTAGAGGCGTTCATGTGTGACCGCGTCCGCGCCGAACCGCTCGAGGAGCCGGTCCGTGGTGAGCTGGTCACGTTCTGCTTTGATGGTGAATGCTGGCACGGCTCAGTCGATCTTGTACTTGGTGAGCAGATCCTCGTATTCCTTGCTGTAACGGCGGCGGAGGCTTTCGTTCTGGGCGAGTTCCTGGATCTTCAGGATGCCATCGATCACCTGCTCCGGGCGGGGTGGGCAACCGGGGATGTAGACATCAACGGGGATCACACGGTCGATGCCTTGCAGCACGCTGTAGCTGTCGAAAATGCCGCCGCTGCTGGCGCACGCGCCCATGCTGAGCACCCACTTCGGCTCGGCCATCTGGGTATACACCTCGCGCAGCACGGGGGCCATCTTCTTCGCGATCGTTCCCATCACCATCAGCAGGTCGCTCTGGCGCGGGCTGAAGCTGAGGCGCTCCATGCCGAAGCGGCTGAGGTCGTAGTGCGAGCTCATGGTGCTCATGAACTCGATGCCGCAACAGCTCGTGGCAAAGGGCAGGGGCCAGAGGCTGTTCTTGCGGGCCATGCCGATCGCCTTGTCCATGCTGGTGGCGAAAAAGCCCGTGCCGGTGTGGCCGGGAGGCGGCTCCACGAAGGTGGGCTTCTCCCGTGCCGGGGCTTTTTCCAGTTCGTCTTTTTTATCGCTCATTGTTGTTGCGCCTTCATGGTCGTTTGGGCGATGCCGTCGCACGGGGCGATGCATGCGTCGCCCCTACTCCCATTTTAGGGCGCCTTTCTTGATCACATAGAAAAATCCCGCCAATACGAAGCCGATGAACACCAGCATCTCCGCGAAGCCGAACCAGCCGAGCGCCTTGAAGTTCACCGCCCACGGATAGAGGAAGATGATCTCCACGTCGAAAAGCACGAAGAGGATGGCGATAAGGAAGTACTTCACCGAGAAGGGTGCGCGGGCATTGCCCTTCTGCTCGATCCCGCACTCGAAGCTCTCGTCCTTGTGCTTGCCGCTCCGCTTGGGGCCGAACCACGCGGCGGCGCTGAGGGCGAAGACCACAAAGCCTGCGGCGATGATGAACTGGATGATCACCGGGAGGTAGTCGTGCGGGGTGCTCATGGGGTCCTTTGAAATTCCGTGCGAACCTACGGGTGCGCGGCGATCCGTGCAAAGGTAAAGGTCAGGGCTTGGTTTCTTGGATGGCGCTTTGGCAAGTCGTGATCCGTCTCTTTATTTCCGCTCCCAAACTTCCACCTTCAGGTCGTCCACGCGCCACGGCCCGCCGTGCTCGTTCCATACATACACCTTCAGGTTGTCCTTGGGGGAGCGCACTTCCGGAGTGAGGTAGTCCATCGTCATCTGCACCCACGCGTTCCGGATGCCCGGCGGGATCTTCCACTCTCCGGTGCGGTACTGATAGGTCTCCCCCTCGTGGTGGAAGGTCATCACCATCACCGGCGGCGGTGCCGAGGGGAGGCTGTCGCCCACCCACAACCGGGCGGATGCGCGCAACCAAGCATGGTCTTGCCCGGTGAGTTCGGAGAAGGCCGCGTCGGGTCCCGGCGTCCAAGGCACTTCCGGTGTGAAATGGAAGCTGCTGTCGGGCCGGTCGTCGAAGGTGTAATGGCAGAGCTCGTGCCCGGTGTAGCGCGCCTCATCGGTGAAGTGCTCTTCGGAAGACGCACTGCGTTCCACCATCAACAGGGCGTGCGCTCCGTTCGGCACGCCCGTACGGCCGAAGATCGCCCCGTAGTAAGCCTTGGTGATGCGGTCCTTCGGCAGAATGCCCCGCTTCCATTGCCATGTTTGGAAGAGGTTCAGCAGCACCAACAGGCCGATGGCGATACCCGCAGGCCAACGCAAGCTTTTCCGGTGAAAGATCGCTTGCAGGCAGATCCCCAGCGGAATGGCAAGCACCACGTAGACCGGCACCAGCGAACGCGAACTGAAGGAGCCGCCGGCGTACCACCAGCAGCTCCATGCAGAGATCACCCACAGGTCTACGAGCAGGAAGAGGAGCACGGCCCAGAATGCTTCCCGCCGCTTCCGCCACAGGAGCGGGATGCCCAACAAGGAGAGCCCCATCAATGGCGTGTACAGCAGCCATCCCTTGCGGAAATTGAAGAGGAAGTCCATGATGTATGGGGGGAAGAAGTCGAAGCCCTCGCCGGGGTTCACGTAGGAGTAAAAGATCCAGTCACCGGTAACGGCGTGCCAATAGAACAGCTGCGGGGAAGCTGCCACTATGAACGCCAACGCCGCGATCGCTACTTGGCCGAAGTGCTTTTTCAGCAGACCCCACTTTTGTTCCCATCCGTTCGGGCCCGTGGGAAGCCATAGCAGCGGGATCAGCAGGCACACCCCTTCGGAAGGGCGCACGAGTGTGATCAAACCGGCCATTGCACCGAGGAGCAAGGCCGTTCGGACCCTGGGCCGGTCGTGCCATTCAACGGTCGCCCAAAGGAGCAGGCCGTAGAGCAGAAAGAGCGGTGTGTGCGTCAGCAGCGTCCCGTCCCACACGGTCAGTTGCAGGTAATTCGTGCCAAGGACGATCAATGCGATCAGCACTGCGGTCCATCCATCGCTGAAGAAATGGAGCAGCACCTTCCGCAGGACGGACAGCCCCAGAAGCGCATAGAGCAGGCAGCCGAACGCGATGATGAACTGGTACGGCAGGGAGAAGCCATCGGCCGGATAGCCGAGCAACGGTGCGGACAAATGAGCGATGAGGAAGAACGGGGCATAGAGCACCGCCATGCCGGCGCTGTACTTGATCACGCGCTTGCCATCGGGAGCGTCCACGAGCTGGTAAAACGTGGAGGACGGCTCATAGTGCGTCATCACATCGTCCAACCAAGTGTGGTCTTGCAACGCAATATCGTGGTGGATGAAGGTGGCCGGCAGATAGAGGTAGTAGCCGAAGACGTCCCAAGTGAGCGCCTTTTGCGGTGGCGCGGAAATGCGCAATGTCAGCAACGCCGTGCTACAAAGCAGGACAGTGAGCAGGGAGCGCTTGTGCATGCCACACGTTGTTCAGGCGGCCTCTACACCGGGGGGTCAATGATCCACGTTTTCCGAGGACATGATGCTGTCCACCACGTAGACGGAATGACCGCGCCAGGGCAATGCGCCCAAGTACTCCTTGTAATGCAACGTGAACTGGTCGCCGCTGCGTGCCATCAGCTCGTTGGCGATGCCCTTGTCCGCCACGGAGAATTCGAACTCGTATGAATTCAGGGACGCGCCCTGCGCACGGAGACCGGTCTGGATGAGCTTCCCCTCATACGTCTTGAACAGGATGCCTTTATGCACCACGTAGTTGAGCTGCCCGGCCTTGGCACCTTCGCCGAACACCCAGAAATAGCGGAACCAACCGGCTATCAAAAGGACCAGGAACAAAACCAAGAGGACCTTCGTGTACCACTTCATAATAGATCAAGTTGCGTCCAAGATAGGAGGTTGAATGGAACGCAGATGGCGCTGAAAGGGCGGATCTACGCAGATCGTTCTGATGAGGGATCTGAATGGGTGGTCCCGGCGGAGGCCGCCTAACAACTGATCCCGGGTCAACACCCGGGGCAGGCGAACAACTAACTCAAGGCTTCTTCAGTTCAAAATCCTCCAAGAACTTCGTGGTGTACTCCCCTGCGCGGAACTTTTCGTTCTGCAATAGCTGTAGGTGGAAGGGAATGCTGGTATGCACGCCTTCGATCACGTATTCGCTCAGTGCGCGCTCCATCTTGGCCAAGGCTTCCTCACGGGTCTGCGCGCTGACGATCAGCTTGCCGATCATGCTGTCGTAGTTCGGCGGGATGGTATAGCCGGCGTAAACGTGCGTGTCGATGCGCACGCCGTGGCCGCCGGGGCTGTGGTAGCTCAGGATCTTGCCGGGACTGGGGCGGAAATCGTTGAACGGGTCCTCCGCGTTGATGCGGCACTGGATGCTGTGGCGCGTGGGCTCGTAGTTGAGGCCGCTGATGGGGATGCCCGACGCGATCTTGATCTGCTCGCGCACCAGGTCGAAGTCGATGACCTCCTCGGTGATCGTATGTTCCACCTGGATCCGCGTGTTCATCTCCATGAAGTAGAAGTTCCGGTCCTTGTCCACGAGGAACTCCACCGTGCCCACGCCTTCATAATTCACGCTGGCCGCGGCCTTGATGGCGGCCTCGCCCATCTTCTTCCGCAGCGTCTTGGTCATGAAGGGACTGGGCGTCTCTTCCACGAGTTTCTGGTGGCGGCGCTGGATGCTGCAATCGCGCTCGCTCATGTGGCAGTACGTGCCGTACTGGTCGCCTGCGATCTGGATCTCGATGTGGCGCGGCTCCAGCACGTACTTCTCCATGTACATGCCCGAATTACCGAACGCGGCACCGGCTTCTTGGCTCGCCTTTTCGAACGCCTCCTCGAACTCCTCTTCCTTCCACACCAAGCGCATGCCTTTGCCACCGCCCCCGGCCGTGGCTTTCAAGATCACCGGATAGCCGATCTTCTTCGCCTCTTTCTTCGCTACATCGAGGTCCGTCACCAATCCTTCAGTGCCGGGCACGCAGGGCACGCCTGCGGCGATCATGGTGCTCTTGGCCGTGGCTTTGTCGCCCATGGCCTCGATCTGCTCCGGCAGCGCACCAATGAACTTGATGCCGTGCTCCTGACAGATGCGGCTGAACTTGGCGTTCTCGCTGAGGAAGCCGTAGCCGGGGTGGATGGCGTCCGCGTTGGTGATCTCCGCCGCAGCGATGATCCGGCTCATGTTCAAATAGCTGTCCTTGCTGGGCGGCGGGCCGATGCAAACGGCCTCGTCGGCGAAGCGTACGTGCAGGCTTTCCCGGTCGGCGGTGCTGTACACGGCCACCGTCTTGATGCCCATTTCGCGGGCGGTGCGGATCACGCGAAGGGCGATCTCGCCGCGGTTGGCTATGAGGATCTTCTTGAACATGACAGCTCAGGGATTCACCGCAACGACGCAACGACGCAACGGTAACGCAACGTTTGGTGTGGGGTGAAGAGGTCTCATTGTGTCCGGCATTCCGCCCGTCGTAGCGACTTCGTTGTGTCGCCGCGTCGTTGCGGTCAACTGCATTTATGAGGGATCCACCAAGAACAACGGCTGATCGTATTCCACCGGCTTGGCATCGTCCACCAGCACCTTCACGATCTTGCCGCTTACCTCGCTCTCGATCTCGTTGAAGAGCTTCATGGCCTCGATGATGCAGATGGTCTTGCCCGGCTTGACCTCGTCGCCCACGTTCACGAAGATGGGCTTGCCCGGGCCGGCAGCGCGGTAGAACGTGCCGATCATCGGGGATTTGATGGTGATGTACTTGGCGTCGGCCTCCGGGGCGGCCACTGGTGCGGCAGCCGGAGCAGGTGCTGCAGGTGCCGGCGCGGCCGCCATTTGCGGAGGGGGTGCGGCGTATTGAGGCTGTGCGATCACCTGCACCTCCTTTTTACTGGCCGTTTTGATGGTGATCTTGAAGTCCTTCTGCTCGATCTCCACCTCGCTGACGCCGCTTTTGGCGACGAACTTGATCAGGTCCTGGATCTGGGTGATGGTCATGGGTTCTATGGAATCGGTTTGGGCCACGGAGGGCCAAGGTAGAAAAGTCAACGGCTCAGCCGCCGTATGCCCATTTGAGATAGATGGCACCCCAGGTGAAGCCGCCGCCGAACGCGGAGAGGATCAGGTTGTCGCCCTTCTTCAAGCGGTCCTCCCATTCCCACAGGCACAAGGGGATGGTCCCGGAAGTGGTGTTGCCGTACTTCTCGATGTTCAGCATGACTTTGTTCTCGTCCAGGCCCATGCGGTGCGCGGTCGCGTCGATGATGCGTTTGTTGGCTTGGTGCGGCACTAACCAGGCCACGTCGTCGCTGGTAAGCTGGTTCCGCTCCATGATCTCCGCGCTTACCCCGGCCATGTTGGTCACGGCGAACTTGAACACCGCCTTGCCCTCTTGGAATACGAAATGCTCTTTTGCTTCCACGGTCCGGATGCTTGCCGGGCGCATGGATCCGCCGGCCTTCTGATGCAGGTACTGGCAGCCGCTTCCGTCCGACCGCAGGATGCTGTCCACAACGCCGAAGCCCTCATTGTTCGGCTCAAGCAACACTGCACCGCCGCCGTCCCCGAAAATGATGCAGGTGGACCGGTCGGTATAATCGATAATGCTGCTCATCTTGTCCGCGCCCACCACCACGACCTTCTTGTACTTGCCGGTCTCGATGAACTGCGCGCCGGTCACTAGGCCAAAAAGGAAGCCCGAGCACGCCGCATTGAGGTCGAAGCTCCAGGCGTTCTTGGCGCCGACCTTATCACATACGATGTTCGCCGAGGCGGGGAACTGCATGTCCGGCGTCACCGTGCAACAGATCAAAAGATCGATCTCCATAGGGTCAATGCCACGCTTAGTGCAAAGACCCTTCACGGCCTCCACGGCCATTACGCTCATTCCTTGGTCCTTGCCCTTCAGTATCCTTCGCTCCTTGATGCCGGTCCGCTCGGTGATCCATGCGTCATTGGTGTCCACCATGGTCTCCAGGACCGCATTGCTCAATACGAAATCGGGAACGTAGCCTTGAACGGCGGTGATGGCAGCGGTTGTCTTCATGGTCGGGTTGCCAGCTTCGAACGGTTCGCCTGGGGGCGCAAGGTGGTCACTGGAACGCTTCCCTGATGCGTTCGTGCAATCTGCTCTCCACCACCTCACAGGTGAATAACAGCATGTTCTTGATGGTCTCCGCGTTACTGATGCCGTGGCCGATGATCACGCTCCCGTTGACCCCCAACACCGGCGTACCACCGTAGTTCTGGTAATCAAAGCGTTCCAGGAAGGGATCGTTGCCGCCCCGGTTCTTCACCAGGTCGTGGAAGCCTTCAACTGCCTTCAGCACGATGTTGCCCGTGAAACCATCGCACACCACCACGTCCGCCTTGTCATGGAACAGGTCGCGCCCCTCCACGTTGCCGACGAAGTTGAAGCGGTCCGTTCCCTTCATCAGGGCATGGGCGGCCAGCGTGAGGGCATTGCCCTTTTTTTCCTCCTCCCCGATGCTCAACAGGGCCACTTTCGGGGCGTTGATATGGTAGACGTGCTTCGCGAAGAGGGAGCCGAGCAGGCCGAACTGAAAGAGCACCTCCGGTTTGCAATCGGCATTGGCACCCACATCCACCATCACGCCGAAACTGCCGTCGGCCTTGGGCAGGATGCTGGTGATGCAGGGGCGGAGCACGCCGGGAATGGGCTTCAGCACCAGCACGCTGCCTACCAGCATGGCGCCGGTGTTCCCCGTGCTGGCGAAGGCGTCCAACTTGCCTTCCTGCAACAGTTTGAATCCTAAGGCTATGCTGCTTTCCGGCTTGGCGGGCAAGGCCTTGGTGGCATTGTCGCTCATGGTGATGTCGTCCCTGCTGGGCACGATATCGAAGCCGGCGGGGTCGGCTTGTTCCGCACGAAGGCCCTCTTGGATGGCTGTTTCATCACCGATAAGCACTAAGCGCACCCCGTCCGGCAGCTCCTTGGCTGCCAGCACACAGGCACGCACGGGAACGACCGGACCGTGGTCGCTCCCCATGATGTCCACTCCTATCCTCATGCGAGGTTGCGGGGACGTCACGGTATAAGGTTACTCTTCGGCTGACTTGGTGCTCACCACTTTGCCGCGGTACATCAGGTCGTCGCCGACCTTGTAGGCGCGGTGGCGCAGGTGCGTTTCACCGGTGGTGCTGCAGGTGCTCAACGTGGGCGTGCCCGCTGCCTGGTGCGTACGGCGCTTGGCGGTGCGGGTCTTCGAATGTCGACGTTTCGGATTTGGCATGGTCTAGGGGAATGGAATGCGTTCAAGCGCTCTTTTTCTTGAGGTCTTTCAGCACGGCCCAGCGCGGGTCTGGCACGGACTCGTGTATTTGTACTTTTTCCAAGGCGCCTTCCACCTCAGGGTCGCATTGCCCGGCAGGGTGGACGTGGCGGATGGGCAGGTGCAGGCTGATGCACTCGAAGATGTAGTGCGTCAGGTTGATCTCGTGGGCGCTCGGGTCGATGCTCACCAGCTCGCCGTCATCGGTCTCGTCCTCGCCCGTGAGCTTGAAGATCTGGCGCTGGTCGCCGTTGATCGGCTGCTGCATCGGCGCGTTGCAATGGTCACACAGCATGTCGATATGGCCGTCCACGTGGATCAGCGTCACCAGCAGGTGGCTGCTCTTCTCCAAGGTCACATGTACTGCCGCCTCACCGCCGAGGAATTCCTCCACGCCCGTGGCCGTGAAGAAATCCGGGCCCAGCACGAAGTCATATTCGTGCGTGCCGTCGTTCAGGCCACTGAAGAGTATGGTATGTTCGGACAATGCTTCCATAGGCGGAAAGGAGCCTCCTTTTTCCGGAAAGGACCGGCAAATGTAAGGAGATCCGGGATCCGCCCGGCAAAGTAGGGCGGAAGCTGGGCGCTGGATGGCCGCCTGCGAACGGTCACCCTGCGCTGATCTCCTTTATTTTCGGGGCCTCCCGGCAATTTTAGGCTTCTGGCCCCTCCGCCGACGAAGTCGCCTTTTCCATGTCGATCAAATGGGCCAGGTTCTTCACGATCCGGTCATGCTTGGTAACGAACGGATTGGTTCGGTCCCATACATAACCGGCCAGCACGGCGCAGATCTGCCTTTTCACCTCCGGATTCTCCGGCCGGTGGAAGAACAGCTTTTGCAGGTTCCCGGTGTACCACTCCTGTACGTAGGTCTTGAAGACGGAAACCCCGTCCTTGATGTACTGGGCGTACTCGACCTCCCAATCCACGGCCTCACCCTGCATTTCCCGATGGATGAGGCGGGCCGCCAATAGCGAGGATTCCGTGGCAAACGCCACGCCGGAGGAAAAGATGGGGTCCAGGAAGGCGGCGCTGTTGCCCGCGAGCACAAAGCCCTTCCCGTAAAGCTTGGTCATTCCGTGGGAATAGCTCTTCGCCTCGTAAGGTCCCTCGATGAACTCCAGTCCCTGATAGCGGTCGCGGAACATTTCGGAATGGCCCAGGAGCTCCGCCATTCGGGCTGCAGGGCTTCCCTTCATCGCGTCCATCCGTGCCGCAAGCCCTACGAAGCCCACGCTGCTGACCCCGTTGGAGAAGGGGATCGACCACATCCACGTGTCGTCGTCGAAAATGTCAAAACTGATCAGGCGCGGGTTCGGGTCCGAATCGCGCCGCACGTCCTGCACATGGCCGAAGATGGAGGTGTGCTGTTCGATGCCAGCCGGGGCGTCCAGCCCGAGCGCGTGGCCCACCATCCGGGCGTTGCCGCTGCAATCGAGGATGCGCCCCGCCTTGATGACGGAGATGGTACCGCTCTCATCCTTCAGCGTGACCGTGGAGGAGCCGTCGGCATCGAAGACCACCTCGACCACCTCCTGGCCGAAATCAACGGGAACGCCCCGGCTGGCCACCTCGTCGATCAAGACCTTGTCGAACTCCGCACGCGGCACCTGCCACGTCCAGTCCCATCCCTTGCTGTGTTTCTGGCTGAAGTCGAACAGGCACACCACCCCGTCCCGGACAAAGCGGGCCCCTGTCTTCACCTCGAAGCCACGGGCCTCCAAACAAGGTAGCAGGCCGGTGGCCTCGAAATGCTCCATGGACCGCGGCAATAGGCTTTCCCCGATGACATACCGCGGGAAGTGGCGTTTTTCCACTACATGGGTGCGCACATTGTTGGCATGCAGATAGGCAGCTGCGACGGAACCGGCCGGGCCCGCCCCGATGATCAATACGTCCGTGTCTTTCATGGCTTTTGCTTCAGGTTGTTAATTTACATTTGCCTCCTTCTTTGGTCCCCGGGCATATTTGCATTCCTTGCTCCGGACCACCATACATCAATGATCGAACTTAACGGGAATTTGGGAACGCATGACTTTCAAAAGGTCATCGTAGAGGGGGGATCCGTGCAAATATCGGCAGCGGTACTGACACGGGTGCGGATCAGTTTCGAGTTTTTATCCGCCTTTGCGGAGAACAAGGTGATCTACGGGGTCAACACGGGTTTCGGCCCCATGGCGCAGTACCGCATCCCGGAGGACAGGAAGACCGAGCTGCAGTACAATTTGATCCGCAGCCATTGCACGGGAGCGGGGGAGATGATCTCCTTACAGGCGGTGAGGGCGGCCATGCTGGCCCGCTTGAACACCTTGTGCCTGGGGCGTTCCGGGGTGCATGTCTCCGTGGTGGAACTGTTGGCGCGGATGATCAATGAAGGGGTCACGCCCGTGGTGTACGCGCACGGTGGCGTGGGTGCCAGTGGCGATCTGGTGCAATTGGCGCATATCGCGTTGGCGCTGATCGGCGAGGGGGAAGTGACCTACAAGGGTGAGCGGCGGCCGACGCAAGAGGTCTTCGCGGAGCTTGGGCTGAAGCCCATCTCGGTGATGCTGAGGGAGGGATTGGCGCTGATGAACGGCACCTCGGTGATGACCGGTATCGGCATGCTCAACGTGTTCCACGCCCGGCAGCTGGTCCATTGGATGATCAAGGCCTCCTCCGCGATCAATGAGATCGTGGAGGCATATGACGACCATCTTTCCAAAGGCTTGAACGAAAGCAAGCGGCATGCGGGCCAGCGGTTGGTGGCGGCACTGATGCGCGAGCACTTGGCGGACAGTAAATTGGTGAGGAAGCGTGAGCACCATCTGTACGTGCCGCAAGGCGACCTGACGGTTTTTCCGGAAAAGGTGCAGGAATACTATTCCCTCCGTTGCGTGCCGCAGATCCTGGGGCCGGTGCTGGACACATTGCAATGGACCGAGCGCATTCTGGAGGAGGAGGTCAATTCCGCCAATGACAACCCCATTGTGGACCCGGATGAAAAACAGGTGTGGCACGGTGGCAACTTCCATGGCGATTATGTATCGCTGGAAATGGACAAGCTGCGAATCGCCGTCACCAAGCTCAGCATGCTTTCCGAACGCCAGCTGAACTACCTGATGAACCCGGGCCTCAATCAGGTCCTCGCACCCTTCGTGAACTTGGGCGAGCTGGGCGTGAACTTCGGGCTTCAGGGCGCACAGTTCACCGCCACCAGCACCACGGCTGAAAATCAGGCGTTGGCCACCCCGCTTTCCACGCACAGCATCCCTTGCAACAACGACAACCAGGACATTGTGAGCATGGGCACCAATTCAGCATTGGCCACCCAACGGGTCATCGGGAATTCCATGGAGGTGCTCGCCATCGAGCTCATGAGCATCGTCCAAGCGATCGATCAATTGAAGCTCCGGGACAAGGTCTCTTCTGCAACGGGCAGGATGTATGACGAGGTACGCAAGGTCTTCGCCCCCGTGGTCCAGGACCGGGTGTTGCAGCCGGACATTCAAGCGGTGAAGGAGCTGGTCCTGCGGTCGCCCATACCCTCCCTTGCCGCCGCCTCAGCATAGTGCTGCGGTGCCACTTCCATCAAGATCACTATTTTTACTCGCACCAATCCCTCCATTGCACCATGAAATTATCAATGACGCCACTGCTTCTGCTCCTGATGTGCGGAAGCCTCCAAGCGCAGGAACTCGCACGCGTTAGGCAGAACGACCTGTGGGGCTATATCGATCATTCCGGCAACCAAGTGATCAAGCCCCAGTTCGAGAAGTGCGGCGATTTCACAAATGGCACGGCAGCAGTGCTGAGGGGCGACCTGTGGGGCTTCGTCGACGGGACGGGGAACTGGTTGATCCAGCCGAGGTACAAACGCGTCAAAGGATTTGATTCCGGCTATGCCATGGTGCTCGACGGCGACACCTGGAAATACGTCGACAAGGCCGACAAGACCCTCCCCGTGCCACCTGCGGAAAAGTACTATGACTTCCAGGAAGGAGTCGCGCTCTACAAAACGGGCGACAAAGTGGGCATGCTGGGAACGGATGGCAAGCCGATCATCGAGCCCACGTACCAGGAGATCAAGGACTTCCACAATGGACAGGCCAAGTTCGAGCAGAACGGCAAATGGGGCATGTTGGACAAGCAGGGGAAGGTGACCATCCCCGCCGAGTACGACAAACTGTCCAGCTATGATCCCAAGGGCATGGTCGCGACAAGGGGCGAAACGAACGGGCTCCTGGTGAAAGGCGAGTTCAAGCCCTTGCCCGGCGTGGACAAGATCTGGGAATTCCATGATGGTTCGGACCTCACTTACGCCATGAAGGGGGATAGTTGGGGCTTCATCAATACCAAGGGCGAATGGGTGATCCAGCCGCAATGGAAGAAGGTGCGCGCCTTCAACAAGGGCCTGGCCCCGGTATCGAGCGGTGACCTTTGGGGCTATATCAACATGGAGGGTAAACTGGTGATCCCTTTCAATTATGCGGACGCCGAGGTGTTCGGCGACAACGGGCTGGCCCCTGTGAAGGTGAATAAATTGTGGGGCTTCATCAACACCTCAGGGGTAATGGTGCTTCCTGCGGAGTATGTGATCAGTGTCGGTGCCACGCTCAACTTCAAGTCCATGCTGGCGGACAAGGGCTTCATCGATGGTGTCGCCCGTGTGCGTAAGGGCAAGGATTGGGGCTACATCAATGAGAAGGGGGAACCCATCGGCGGGCACTGGTACCAGAACGCGGAGGTGTTCAGCAAGTGAGCTCCCCGTACTTGATCGACAAGATATGAGCGAAGGTCCAAAGACGAAGTATGCGCTGGTCACCGGCGGATCGCGCGGCATCGGCCGTGCGATCTGCAAGCAGCTGGCGGCCGACCACGGATTCGCCATACTGGTGAATTACCGGTCCGGCAAGGACGCCGCCGAGGAGGTGTTGAAACAGCTCATCGCTGACGGGGGCCAAGGGGAGACCATTTACTTCGACGTGGCCGATGCTGAACAGGTCAACGCGGCCTTGAACGCCTGGCGTGAAGCACACCCTGACGCTGTGATCGAGGTGGTGGTGAACAATGCGGGCGTGACCAAGGACAACCTCTTCGTGTGGATGAAGCCGGAGGAATGGAGCACCGTGCTGGACACCAGCCTGAACGGCTTTTTCAACGTGACCAGTGCGCTCATACAGGACATGATCGTGCGTCGCTCCGGCCGCATCATCAACATGGCCTCCGTGTCCGGTGTGAAAGGAACGCCCGGCCAGGTCAATTATTCAGCAGCAAAAGGAGCGGTGGTGGCAGCTACCAAAGCGCTCGCCCAGGAAGTGGCCAAGCGCAACATCACCGTGAACGCCGTGGCGCCCGGCTTCATCACCACGGACATGACCAAGGACCTGGACGAGGCCAACCTGAAAAAACTCGTGCCGGCCAACCGCTTCGGTACTGCGGAGGAAGTGGCGCACTTGGTGTCCTTCCTCGCTTCGCCCAAGGCCTCATACATCACCGGTGAGGTCATCAACATCAACGGCGGTATCTATTCGTGATGGCACAGGGCATGCACAGGGTAGTGATCACCGGCATGGGTATCTGGTCCTGCATCGGTAAGGACCTTGCGGAGGTGAAGGAGTCCTTGATGGCCGGGCGCTCGGGCATTGTCCGCGACGCAGCCCGGGAGGACTACGGCTACCGATCGTGCCTCACCGGCATGGTGGATGAGCCGGACCTGAAGCCGTTTCTTTCGCGCAGGCAGCGGGTGAGCATGGGCGAGGAGACCGCATACGCCTTCATGAGCACCCAGGAGGCCTTGGCCAATGCCCGGATCGATCAGGAATATCTGGACCGCAATGAGGTCGGCATCCTGTTCGGGAACGACAGCACGGCGAAGTCGGTGATCGAATCGTGGGATAAGGTGAGGGAAAAGAAGGATACAAGCCTTGTGGGATCGGGGGCCATCTTCAAGGCCATGAACTCCACGGTGACCATGAACCTCAGCACCATATACAGGCTCAGGGGCATCAACAGCACCATCTCGGCCGCATGCGCCAGTGGCTCCCATGCGCTGGGCATGGCCTACCTGTTGATCAAGAACGGCCTCCAGAAAATGGTGATCGCCGGGGGCGCGCAGGAGGTGAACGAGTTCGCCATGGGCAGCTTTGACGGTCTTGGCGTGTTCTCGGTGAACGATAAGGACCCCGCCAAGGCCTGTAGGCCCTTCGACCGAGACCGCGATGGGCTGATCCCCAGTGGAGGTGCCGCGACCCTGATACTCGAAAGCTATGAGTCCGCCATGGAGAGGGGCGCGCCCATATTGGCCGAACTGGTGGGTTACGGCTTCTCTTCCAATGGCGACCACATCTCAACCCCCAATGCGGAGGGTCCTGCGCGGGCCATGCGCATGGCCCTGGAACAGGCGGGCATGGACCCCGCACAGGTGGATTATATCAATGCCCACGCCACCTCCACCCCCCTTGGTGACGCCAATGAGGCCAAGGCCATCTTCAGCATCTTCGGCGACAAGGGGCCGCTCGTGAGTTCCACCAAGAGCATGACCGGCCATGAATGCTGGATGGCCGGGGCCAGCGAAGTAGTGTACTCCCTGCTGATGATGCAGCATTCCTTCGTGGCACCCAACATCAATTTGGAGCATACCGACGAGGATTCGGAAAGGCTGCGCTTGGTGCGATCAACCATATTAAAGGACATCGACGTAATTTTGTCCAATTCCTTTGGCTTCGGTGGCACAAATTCCGCCTTGGTATTGAAAGGGATGCACGCGCATGGATAAGGCAGAAATAGCGAAGAACGTAGACAAATTCCTGATCGAGGAGTTCGAGGTGGAGCCGGGCCAGTTGAAGCCCGATGCGGACCTGAGGGAGACGTTGGAGCTGGACAGTCTGGACCTGGTCGATCTTGTGGTCGCCGTGGAGGACAGTTTCGGCGTGAAGCTCGTGGGCGAGGACTTCGTGGGGGTGAAGACCCTGCAGGATCTCTATGGGCTGATCGAAAGAAAATTGGCCTAAGGGCCGTGACGCCCAAGATGGCCGAGGAGTGGCAAGGCCGATCCAAGGGAACGGTGACCGGTCATCGGATCTTCGTGTGGCTGATGCACACCTTCGGCATTAATTCGGCATACGGCCTGCTTGTCTTTGTCGCCTTCTACTACTGCCTCTTCTCCCCGGCAAGCACCCGCAGCACCTACCGATATTTCAGGCATGGGCTTGGCCGCTCGGCGGTACATAGTGCCACCTCGGTCTATTGGAGCTACTTCACGTTCGGCCAGTCCATCATCGACAAGGTCGCCATCTCCTCCGGGATGCAGGACCGCTTCACGTTCCACATGGATGGCGTGGAGCGGATCCTGGAACTTTTGAAGAAAGGGCAGGGCGGCATCCTGATCAGCGCCCACATTGGCAACTTCGAGATCGCGGAGCACTTTCTGGGGAACCTTACGGAACAGCCGGTGATCAACCTGCTCACCAACGACCGTGAGCGTTCGGAGATCAAGGAATACCTTGAAAAAGTCACCAAAAAGTCCAATGTGAAATTCATTCTCTACCGGGAGGACATGGGCCATGTGTTCGAGATGAGCCAGGCCTTGGCGGCCAACGAGCTGATCTGCATCACTGGCGACCGATATTCCGCAGGCATGAAGTACTTGGAGGCACCTTTCCTGGGCCGTAAAGCGCGGTTCCCGGCAGGGCCCTTCATGCTCGGCTCACGCATCCGTCCCGAGGTCTTGTTCGTCCATGTGATGAAGGAGCCGAAGGGGCACTATCACCTCTATGCGCGCCAGGCCGACGTGGTGCGCGGTGATGCGATGGACCTGCTGGGAAAGTATGTGAAAGACCTCGAAGGCATGGTGCGTAAGTATCCCCTGCAGTGGTTCAATTATTTTGACTTTTGGGGGCAAGGCACAGAGGCATGAAGAAAGTGTTGGTATTGCATTACTCCCAATCGGGCCAGCTCACGGAGATCCTCGACCGGGTCTGCGGAACATTGGTCGGTGAGGGCGTTGTGCTGTTCCACTACCGCATCCGGCCGGAACCCGCATTCCCGTTCCCCTGGGCCGCGAAGGAGTTCTTCGACACCTTCCCGGAAACCCATTTACAGGAGCCCTGTGCGCTGGATCTCGGTGACGATGCACTGCTTCACCAACGATATGACCTCATCATTCTCGGCTACCAGGTCTGGTTCCTCACACCGGCCATCCCGGTGAACTCCTTCCTGATGCACCCCGTGGCCAAGGAGCTGTTCCGGGAGACGCCGGTGGTGACCTTGGTGGCCTGCCGCAACATGTGGTTGATGGCCCAGGAAAAGCTGAAAGCCCGGTTGGAGGCGGTGAAGGCCGTGCATGTCGGGCACATTGCACTGGTGGACCGGCACATCAACCACATCAGTGTGATCACCATCGCGCATTGGATGTTCAGTGGGAAGAAGAGCCGCTACTTGGGCATATTCCCCAAACCGGGCGTGGATGAAAAGGACATTGAGGATTCGGCACGCTTCGGCACACCGATCCGGCGGGCGCTGCTGGGGCCGTCGTTCCAAGGGCTGCAGAACGAGCTGCTGGCCTTGGGGGCGGTGCGGATCCGCGCCGTGCTGATGGTGATCGACAAGCGCGGCAACGCCATTTTCTCCAAGTGGGCGCCCTTCATCAAGGCGCGCGGGCCGAAGGGTTCCCGTGCCCGTTCCGCATGGGTGCCCGTGTTCAGGTGCTATCTTAACGCCGCCATTTGGCTGTTGTCACCGGTGGCCATGGTGGTGTTCGTGCTGCTTTGGCCCTTTACCGCAGGACGGTTGAAAAGAGACAAGGCATATTACTCAACGGTCCGACCGTTCGCTCCCCATGAATGACGTCTTCATCAATCGTATCTCGAAGTTCCTGCCCAATGAACCGGTGAACAACGAGGAGATGGAATCCCGGCTGGGCATCCTGAACGGGAAGGCCTCGCGGGTGCGCCGCCTGGTCCTGCGGCAGAACCGGATCCAGACCCGTTACTACGCCATCGACGCCGAGCGGAACATCACGCACAACAATGCGCAGATCACCAAGGAGGCCGTGGAAAGGCTGATCGGTGATGATGCGGAACTGCACGCCAAGGTGGACCTGCTCTCCTGCGGCACCTCCAGCCCGGACCAGATCATGCCTTCGCACGCCGCCATGGTGCATGGCCTGTTGAAGGACCATGACATGGAGATCAACTCCGCCTCCGGTGCCTGTTGCGCCGGCATGAACGCATTGCGTTATGGCTACCTTGCCGTGCGCGCCGGGGAAGCGAAGAACGCCGTGTGTACCGGTAGTGAGCGCACTTCGGCCTGGATGCGCTCGGAGGTGTTCGACCTGGAGGTGGACGCGCAATTGAAATTGGAGAAGGAGCCCATCCTCGCCTTCAGCAAGGAATTCCTGCGGTGGATGCTCTCCGACGGTGCCGGCGCGTTCCTGTTGCAGGACCATCCCGAAGGACCGTCCCCCATCCGGATCGATTGGATCGAAGGCCATTCCTACGCATTTGAACTGGAGACCTGCATGTATGCCGGAGCCGAAAAGCGGGCGGACGGCAACTTGGAACCATGGAGCGAGGTTCCGGCACGCCAATGGGCGGAGCAGTCGGTCTTCGCCATGAAGCAGGACGTGCGCCTGCTCGCGGAGAACATTTTGATCAAAGGCGTGGAGAGCATGGGGATCTCCCTGAAGCGACATGGGGTCTCCGTGGACGACATCGACCACTTCCTGCCGCACATCTCATCCTACTATTTCGAGGAGGGCCTGTATGCGCGGATGAAGGAGCAAGGCTTGGAGATACCCAAGGAGAAGTGGTTCCTGAACCTTCACGCCGTGGGCAATGTGGGTGCGGCATCTATTTACCTGATGGTGGAGGAGCTGCAGGCCTCAGGCCGCTTGAAGAAGGGCGACCGTATCCTGATGAGCGTGCCGGAAAGCGCCCGCTTCTCATACTTCTACGCGCATTTGACGGTCTGCTGAATGAACCTGTTGCAGGCACCCATTACGGACCCCGCCTTCATCCAAGGGCTCATCCCGCAGCGCGCACCGTTCGTCATGGTGGACCGGCTCACATCATTCTCCGAGCAGGAGGTTTGTGCTGGGCTGGAGGTGCGGGAGGAGAACCTGTTGACGCAGGGCGGGGCATTCACGGCTGCGGGGCTTATTGAGCACATGGCGCAGACCATCGCGTTGCATACCGGCTACGACTTCCACTTGAAGCAATTGCCCACGCCCACCGGATATATAGGTGCCATCAAGGACGTGGTGATCCACGGTCTGCCACCCGTGGGTGCCCTGCTCAGCACCACCGCACGGCTTTCCATGCAGTTCATGCAGGTCACCCTGGTGGAGACCGAAGTGCGCGTGGACGACAAGGTGATCGCCGCCTGTACCATGAAAACCGTGATCGCCGAGCCGTGATGGTCATTCCGGAGGAGTTCGATATCAGGAAGTTCCTGCCGCACCGGGCACCGATGCTCATGGTGGACGAGCTTGTCACCCTCGATGTGCGTTCCGCCAGTTGCCGGTTCCATGTCACCGACAGCTGCCTCTTCGTGAAGGACGGTGAATTGAGCGGAGCGGGCCTGATCGAGCATGCGGCGCAAACCAGCACAGCCGTCGTGGGCCGGCGTTTTTTTCCGGAGGCCAAGGCCGGGGTGCCGGTACTGGGCTTCATCAGCGCGGTGAAGAACATCGAGATCGGCACCTTGCCGCGGGCTCGTCAGACGATCATCACACGTACCACGTTGGTGACGCACGTGCCCAACGGACCGGTGAGCCTCTGTGTGATGGAGGTGGAGTCGACCGTTGATGGTCGCACCGTGCTCAGCTGCAGCATGAACTTTGTGATCGAGCAGCGCGAGCCATGAAAAAGTCGGAGGTGCCCCAGGACGAGAGCGATCTGGCCAACGCCGGCTTCCGCGAGCTGTGCTATGCCACCGACGAGCAGGGCAACTACGTCACGGAGAACAGCACTGGCTGGGAGGTCAAGGCCGCCGCGCTCTCCAATGCCGTGGAGCGCATCCACCAGCGGACGGAGGAGGCGCGCCAACGGATGCAGGAAGGAAAGGCAAGCCCCATCGCGTACTACATGGAACTGAACCGGATGGACCTGCCGGTGCTGGCGGCCCATGTGGGCTTGTGGCGGTGGAGGGTGAAGCGGCATTTCGACCCGAAGCGGTTCGGCCGGTTGAGGGATCCGCTGCTGCGCAAGTATGCCGATGCCTTCAACATCACCGTGCAGCAATTGAAACATCCCGCCGACGCCGCATGAGCGAGCAGTTCCCACACAAGCAATCTGCGCACTGTGAGAACGGTGTCATCTCCGGCCTGCTCCGTTACCAGGGCGCGGCGGTGAGCGAGCCGATGGTCTTCGGGATCGGCTCCGGGCTGCTCTTCTGCCATATCCCTTTCCTGATGGTGGACCAAGCGCCCGCCTTCACCTACCGCTCCATGCCCGGCCAGATCTTCCGCACCTTCACCAAGCGGACGGGCATCCGGATGGAGCAGCGGAAATTCAGGGACACCAAGGAGGCACAGCGTGCGCTGGACACCAGCTTGGACCAAGGCCGGCCCGTGGGCCTGCAGGTGGGCGTGTACAACCTGCCCTACTTCCCGCCGGAATACCGCTTCCACTTCAACGCGCACAACCTGATCGTGTACGGAAAGCGTGGCGACCGCTACCTCATCAGCGACCCGGTGATGGAGGTGGTGACCGAGCTGAGCGAGGCCGAGCTGGAGAAGGTGCGTTTCGCAAAAGGGGCCTTCGCGCCCAAGGGCCAGATGTACTTTCCCGTGTCCGTGCCGGAAGAGGTGGACTGGAAAACGGCCATCCGAAAAGGTATGTCAAGGACCGCCCAGACCATGCTCGCACCGGTGCCCGTGGTGGGCTATCGGGGCATTCACTACACGGCGAACCTCATCCGCAAGTGGCCCGGTAAAGTCGGCAACAAAAAGGCCAATCATTACCTCGGCCAGATCGTGCGGATGCAGGAGGAGATCGGCACCGGCGGCGGTGGCTTCCGCTACATCTTCGCTGCCTTCCTGCAGGAAGCATCCAAGCTCGCCGACCATCCGGAATGGATGCCGATGAGCCATCGCATGACCGCCATCGGCGATCAATGGCGTGACTTCGCATTAGCTGCATCGCGCATCTACAGGGACCGCAACGCTCCAGCCGGTTCCTACAACGAAGTGGCCGCCATGCTGGACGCGCTGGCGGAGCAGGAAAAACTGTTCTTTCAGGACCTGAAGAAAACGGTGTGAACCAGCTGATCTCCACCCAAGCGCTGAACAAGCGGTACACCGGGGCCGAGCAGGCCGCGCTCCAGGACCTGGACCTGCACGTGGGTGCCGGAGAGTTCTTCGGACTGCTGGGGCCCAACGGTGCCGGAAAGACCACGTTGATCTCCATCCTCACCGGTTTGTTGCAACCCACTTCCGGGACGTATTCGATCCTCGGGACCGGCCAGAGCTCCGGCACGCGCGCGCTGCACGGCAAGGTGGGCATCGTCCCGCAGGAGATCGCCCTCTATCCGAGCCTCACGGCCACGGAGAACCTGAAGTTCTTCGCCAAGATGAACGGCGTGGAGGGCGATGCGCTGAACAACGACCTGCCGGAATTGTTGGACCGCATGGGCCTTGGTGCCCACGCCAAGAAAAAAGTCAGCATGCTTTCCGGCGGGATGAAGCGCATGGTGAACCTGATCGCCGGGGTCCTCCATCGGCCCTCCCTGCTCTTTCTCGATGAGCCCACCGTGGGTGTGGACGTGGATTCGCGCACGCGCATCGTAGCGTTGCTCAGGGACCTGAACGCGGAAGGCATGACGATCTTCTACACCTCCCACCTGATGGAGGAGGCCGAACAGCTCTGCACCCGGGTGGCCATCTTGAACCGGGGGCGCATGGTGTGCCAAGGCAGCCCTGCGGAACTGATCCGGGCGCGGCCACAGGCCACCACATTGGAACACGTGTACTTACAGGCCGTCCGGGAGCATGCGTGAGTTCCGGGCATCATTGGTGAAGGAGGTCCTGGTGCTGCGCCGGGACGTGGGCGCGTTGATCATCCTCTTCGTCATGCCCTTGCTGCTGGTGGTCTGCATCAGCATGGTGCAGCACGGCACCTTCAAGTCCATGACCGAGGCGCAGGTGGACGCGGTGCTCGTGGACCGGGACCATGGGCGGGTAGCGCAGCACCTGCGCGAAGCATTGACCGGGTCCGGACGGTTCAACATCCGCGTGATCGGCGATATGGATTCCGCAAAAGCCACCGTGCTCGCCGGTAAGGCACAACTGGCCATCCTGCTCCCGGAACGCCTCTCGAAGCATACGCACGGCCTGGTGAGCGCGCAGGTACACAAGCTGATGGTACGGATGGACCTGGTGCAGGACACGTTGCCCGAACCCCTGCCCGGCAGCGCCGATCCCGTGGTATTGTTCTTCGATCCGGCCACGCAGCCCTCCTTCCGCGCCGCAGTGAAAATGGGCCTTCAACAAGTGATGCTGCGGGTGGAGACGGAGGAGCTGATCACCACCTTGGAGGAAGAGATGGACGTGAAGCCGGACGCGGAGACGGTGGAGATGAACGGCTTTATCCCGCTGGAGGAACAGGCTGTAAAACAGGACATCGGGCCGGAGCCGGACTCCACCCAGCACAATGTGCCGGCGTGGACGGTCTTTGCCATTTTCTTCCTCATCGTGCCGCTCTCGATCGGCTTAGTGAAGGAAAAGGTGCAGCGGACGTTCATCCGGCTCAAGGCTTCCGGAACATCCGCCTCCGTGTTCATGCTGAGCAAGGTGGTGGTGTACTTGGGCGTGGCCCTGCTCCAGTTCACGTCCATCCTGCTCTTGGGCGTTTTCCTTTTTCCTTATCTGGGCCTGCCCGGATTGGCCGTGGCCGGACACCTGCCGCTGCTCTATCTCACGGCGCTGATGATCGGTCTGGCCGCGATCGGGCTGGGGGCGCTGATCGGCGCGGTGTCCACGAGCCACGAACAGGCAGCGCCCTTTGGGGCCACGCTCGTCGTGATCCTTTCCGCCATCGGCGGCATCTGGGTGCCGGTGTTCGCCATGCCGCCCGTGATGCAGAAGCTGTCCCTGTTCTCACCGCTCAATTGGGGACTGTCCGCATTCCATGAGGTCCTGCTGCGCCACGGCACGCTCACCGACCTTTTGCCCTGGTTCTCGGCTTTGTTGCTGTTCTTTGCAGTGACGGCGGCCATCGCCGTCCACCAATATGCGAAGAAGAGCGTCCAGTGAGCCGCGCACGGCCATCACCCACAGCACCACCGTGCGTGTGCGATTTGACGAGTGCGATCCCTTGGGCATCGTGTGGCACGGCAACTACATCCGTTACTTCGAGGATGGACGTGAGGCCTTCGGCCGGGAGCACGGGATATCCTACCTCAGCCAGCAGGAGCAGGGCTATGCCTCGCCGATCGTCCGCATGGAGTGCGACCACCAGCTGCCCTTGAAGTACGGTGACGTGGCGACGATCAATGTGTGGTTCTGCGATTCCCCGGCCGCCAAGATGATCTTTGAATACGAGGTCATGGACCCTCAGGGAAAGGTGGCCTGCACGGGCCGGTCCGTGCAGGTCTTCGTGTTCACCGGCGGGGATCTGGCCCTCACCGCGCCTGAGAAATTCCTGGAATGGAAGCGTAAGATGGGCCTGCTGAATGGTTGATGTCCGCCTTTCCTTCTCCAACACGATCAATGCGTTGGGAGCGGATGTCCGCTCGGTGTTCCAAGCGCTGAGCGAGGGACGCACCGGCCTTCAGCAAATGGACGGATGGCAGCGGCTCCGGATGCCCTTGTGCTTTTCGCGGATCGAGGATGATCTGTTGCAGGACTGCTTTCAGGCTGCCGAAGGTGGACCCGGCAAGACCCGTTTGGAACAGCTGATGATCGCCTCGTTGCACGATGTGGTCCAGCGTTCCGGCGTGAAGTTGGACGCGCGCACGGGCCTGATCATCGCCACCACCAAGGGCAATATCGACGCGTTGGCCAAAGCCTCGCAATTCCCCGCTGAAAGGGCCGAACTCGCGGAATTAGGCAAGCAGGTGGCATCGCATTTCGGCATCCCGAACACGCCCGTGATCCTCTCCAACGCCTGCGTCTCCGGCTTGCTCGCGTTAGTCGTTGCGCGGCGCTTCATCGAGAACGGGACTTACGATCACGTGCTGGTCACTACCGGCGACCTGCTGAGCGAATTCGTGCTCTCCGGCTTCAACGCCTTCCAGGCCCTCAGTGCCGAACCGTGCCGACCGTACTGCGTCCGGCGCGGTGGCATCAACCTCGGTGAAGCGGTGGCCTCCGCGTTGGTCACCCGCGATGCCTCCTTCTTTTCGGAGGACAATGTGCGCATCGTAGGCTCCGGATCTTGCAACGATGCGAACCATATCTCCGGGCCGTCACGCACCGGTGAAGGGCTCTTTCGCAGCATCAGCCTCGCGATGCAAGAGGCCGACGTCACACCGGACGACCTCCAGCTGATCTCGGCCCATGGCACCGCCACGGTCTTCAACGATGAGATGGAATCCATCGCCTTCAAGCGGAGCGGCCTTTCGCACGTGCCCTTGCACAGCCTGAAGGGCTACTTCGGCCATTGCCTCGGCGCGGCCGGCCTCTTGGAAACATTGATCGCCGCACAATGCCTGTACCAGGGCCGCACCATTGCTTCGGCCGGTTTCGCGGAGCTGGGCGTGTCGCAACCGTTGAACGTGATCATCAGGTCCGGTGATGCCGACATGCGCCGCTTCATCAAGACCGCCTCCGGCTTCGGCGGATGCAACACGGCCGTGGTATTTGAACGAGCCGAAGCATGACGGACGGACACGGCATACGGAGCTGGTGCAGCATCAGCCAAGGGCGCGTGATGCTGAACGGGGAATTGCTCCATCAAGCTTCGGCACCGGACTTCCGGGAGGTGATGCGAAGCACCTACAAAGCCCTGGGGATCGATCACGCCAAGTTCCACAAGATGGATCCCTTGAGCAAGTTGGCCTTCCTGACAGCGGAGGTTCTCCTAGGCGAGGCGAAGCGTGCCGGCAACTTCAGCCGGGAGACCGCACTGGTGTTCGCGAACCGCAGCTCCTGCATCGACAGCGACCGCAAGCACCAGCTAAGCTTGGACGATCCGGGGAATGAATGGCCCAGCCCGGCGGTGTTCGTGTATACCTTGCCGAACATCTGCTTAGGGGAGATCAGCATCCGCCACCAGCTCTACACCGAAAGTTGTTTCTTTATCGCCGAGGAATTCGACCCGGCGACCATGAACCGATATGCCGACCCACTTTTGCAAAGCGGCATCGCTGAGCAGGTGCTCTGCGCATGGGTGGAAAAGAATGACGATCATTACACATCCTTCGCATACCTGCTGGACCGGGCGGATCCCGGAACGGCCCGCGACGCGATACTACTGAAGACACAAAAGGAACAATGAGCGAACTGAAACAGGAACTGAAGAAGAAGATCATCACCCAGCTGAACCTGGAGGATGTGGCCATCGAGGATTTTGAGGACAGCACCCCGCTTTTCGGCGAAGGCGTAGGTCTGGATTCCATCGACGCGCTGGAACTGATCGTGATGATGGACAAGGATTACGGCATCCGCCTCACCGATCCCAAGGAAGGCCGGAAAGTCTTTGAATCGGTGGACGTGATGGCGGCCTACATTGAGGAGCATCGCACCAAGTAGGTCTTTCAGCGCGGGGCGATGACCAAGGGCGTGGCGGTCACTGGGATGGGGATCATCTCCGCCATCGGCGCGGACGTGCCCGGGAATCTCGCCGCGTTGCGGGAAGGTCGATCGGGGATCGGACCCATCACCCGGTTGCCAACGCACTTGGCGGGGACGGTTCAAGTGGGCGGGATCGCGCTGAGCGATGAGGACCTGGCCGACCTGCTGGGCCACCCTTCCGAGGGGCCGCACACACGTACCTCATTGCTGGGAAGCGTGGCCGCGGAGGAAGCACTGCGCCAAGCCGGCCTGATGAGCGTCGATCGCCAGAACCTCGGTTTGATCACGGCCACCACGGTGGGGGGCATGGATGTCACGGAGAAGTACTTCTACGAGTACCTCACATCGGATGAGCATCTGGCCTCGATCGACACGCTGCATGCCGGACACACCGGGCAGATGATCGCGGACCATCTCGGTATCGCCAACGGCTTCGTCACCACCATCAGTACCGCCTGCTCCTCGGCCTCCAACGCCATCATGCTGGGCGCGCGGATGATCAAGGCCGGCATGATGGACCGCGTGCTCGTGGGCGGCGTGGACTGCCTCTCGAAGTTCACGCTCAACGGCTTCAACACCTTGATGATCCTCTCCGCCTCACGGAACAGGCCCTTCAGCGAGGACCGTGATGGATTGAACCTTGGCGAGGCCGCTGCATACTTGGTCCTGGAATCGGATGCGAGCGTGAAAGCCCGCAATGCAACGCCGATCGCCTATGTGGCGGGATACAGCAACGCCAACGACGCCCACCACCAGACCGCATCCTCGGAGAACGGCGACGGTGCCACCGCCGCCATGTTGGGGGCCTTGCGCACCGCGGGCCTTTCCCCTTCGGACATCGACCACATCAACGCGCACGGCACTGCCACGCCCAACAACGACCTCAGTGAAGGCCGCGCTTTCAAGCGCGTGTTCGGGGAACGCGTGCCGCCGTTCACCAGCACCAAACCCTACACCGGGCACACCTTGGCCGCGGCCGGGGCGGTGGAAGCGGTCTTCTCCATTTTGGCCATGCAGCAGCAGGTAGTGTTCCCCACGCTGAACTTCACGGGCGGCATGAGCGAGTTCGACCTCCGGCCGATCACGAAGTTGACCGACATGCCGTTGACCAGCGTGCTCAGCAATTCATTGGGCTTCGGCGGCAACTGTTCCTCCTTGATCCTTGTGAAAGCCTGATGGCGAAGCCGGTCTACATCAACGGCATGGGCACGGTGACGGCGCAGGGCACGCACGACCCCGAACGCCTCTTTGGCGGACCCGTGCTGTACGATGCGGATGCATGGCACGCCATCGCCCCGGACTACAGCAAGATCATTCCGGGCTCCGAGGCGCGCCGCCTTTCCACCGGCATGAAGATGAGCATCGCGGCCACGAAGGCGGCCATGGAACAGGCCGGCGTGGAGCGGGTGGACGCCGTGATCACCGGCACCGGCATGGGATGCATCCGGGATTCGGAGAAATTCCTGCGCGCCATCCTGGACAATGACGAGCAGTTCCTCACGCCCACGCCCTTCATCCAATCCACGCACAACTCCGTGGCTGGCCATTTGGCGCGCATGCTTGCGTGCACCGGTTACAACTTCACCTATGTACACGGCAGCAACTCCTTTGCCTCCTCGGTCATCGATGGCAGGATGCAACTGCGCAACGGTGATGCGGAGGTCGTGCTCATCGGCGGAGTTGACGAACTGGGCGATCACTCCACCGAGCTGCACCGCAGGAACGGGCACATCAAAGGGAAGTCCGTGCCTTCCGCTGGATTGTTGGTCTCCACCACCAGCGGCGCGCTCTTCGGCGAAGGGGCCGGCTTCTTCGTGCTGGGTACCGTAAAGGGGCCCGCGACGCATGCCGAACTGCTTGCGGTGAAGGCTTGGCACAAGACCGGTGCGGAAGGCATCGAACAGCATGTGCTGGATTTTTTGAGGGAAAACGGACTGAGTCCGGGGGATGTGGACGCCGTGGTGCTGGGCCGCAATGGGGATGGCGATCATGACGGCTACTACAACAAACTGGACCAAGGGCTTTTCAAACAGCACACGCAGCTCGCGTACAAGCATCGTACGGGCGAGTTCCATACCGTACCGACCTTCGCCATGTACTTGGCGGCAAGGGTGTTGGAACGTGGTGCCGTACCACCGGCCTATCTGCTGAAGAACCCGCCAAGCGGCACGATCAGGACCATCCTGCAATACGACCAATACCGCAGCGTGGACCATAACCTCACCTTGCTGCGGAAATGTTGAGCCGATGAAGCATCGCTACGTGATCCTCTCGGTCGCGGTGCTGGCCATCGCGTTCTTCCTGCTGAAAGCGCCATGGTGGGCGTGGGCCTTACTGGTCGCGGTATGGCTGGTGGTGGCCGTGGCAGGTTCTTCCCTTCTCCGCTGGCAATACCATCTTCCCGTGCTTTTCCGTTCGCCACGGGAGCATGATGACCGGGTGGCGATCACCTTCGATGACGGTCCGGACCCGGTGATCACGCCGCAGGTGCTGAAGCTCCTTGCGGACCATGGTGCCAAGGCCACTTTTTTCTGCATCGGCAAGCGGGCGCAGGCGCATCCCGGCATCGTGAAGGACATCATCGGCCAAGGCCACACCGTGGGCAACCACGGCTTTTCCCACAGCAACACCTTCGGCTTCAAGTCCACCGGGGCGGTGATCAAAGAGCTGCAGGACAGCGAACGGACGGTGCAGGAACTGACAGGGCTGAGGATGCGGCTCTTCCGCCCCCCGTTCGGCGTGACGAACCCGCCGATCGCAAGGGCTGTGGCGGCACAAGATCTGGTGTGCGTGGGCTGGAGCATCCGCTCGTTGGACACCACGCGGCGCAGTGCCGACCAAGTGTGGAAGCGGGTCGTACGCCGCTTGAAAGGGGGTGAAGTGGTCCTGTTGCACGATACGGGTGAAAAGTGTGTGGAGGTCTTGGAACGATTGTTGAGTTTTATGCGCGCCAACGACTTGTCCGGCGTACCCGTGGACCAGTTGTTGGGCATCAAACCCTTCCGAGGATGAGGAACGTTCTGATCACCCTGCTGACCTGCTGCTTTGTACAGGCTGCTTTCGCGCAGGGCGCACCCATGTCGAAAGCCCAAGGGGAGCAGTTCGAGCAGGAACTTCTGAAGAGCACTGCGAACACACGGACGCTGCAAAGTGATTTCACGCAGTACAAGCACATGGACCTGCTGACGAAGGACATCGTGTCTTCCGGCACCATGTCCTTCCGCAGCCCGAACACCGTGAAGTGGGCCTACACCAAGCCCTACGACTACAGCATCATCTTCAAGGACGGCATGATGAAGGTGAACGACGGCGGCCGGAAGAGCGAGATGGACATCGGCAGCCACAAGCTGCTGGCGCAGGTCAGCGATATGATGACGAAAAGCGTGCGCGGCGACCTGTTCAAGGATCCCGCGTTCAACGTCAGCCTTTTTTCCGGGCCGAAATATGACGTGGTGGTGCTGAAGCCGAAGGACAAGGAATTGGCCGGATACGTCAAACAACTGGAGCTCAACTTCGGGAAAGAGGACCGGAAGATCGTGGAGCTGAAGATCATCGAGCCCGGCGACGACCATACGCGCATCGTCATCAGCAACCTCAAGACAAATCCCGCTTTGGACGATGCGGTTTTTGCTCATTAGTCTTCTCGTTCCGCTGCTGCTGCAGGCCTGTTCACCCGCCACCACCAAGGGGATGACGGAGCAGCGTTCGGCCGTTGCCACCGTAAACAACCCGTACTTCAGCCGCACCGATGTGGACTACCTGTACAAGATGAACATCCAGTTCGGGGATCGTAATTTCGGGGGCTTGTTGGTGGTGAAGAAACTCGATGACCAACGGCACCGTGTGGTGCTGATGGGGGAGATGGGGAACAAGTTCCTTGACCTCACCATGGGCCAAGGCAGGACGGTGAAGAACTTCGCCATACCGGAGTTGGACAAGCGCCCGCTGATCCACGTGCTGGGCACGGACCTGGCGATGATGGTACACGAGAATGTGCCCGTGCGTGGGGAGTTTGAAGCTGATGGGACCGCGGTTTTTCTTTCGCGGCAGGGCGAAGGGCGCCAATACCTTTTCTTTGCACGACCGACCGGCGAACTGCAACGCGTCGTGCGGAGGGGATACGGCAAGGAGCGCGTGGAGCTGAAGTTCACCCCCGGCGCGGAAGGATCCGCATCGCACATCACCATCACCCACCTGACCCGGCCACTGACCATCGACCTGGACAGGATCAACAATTGAAGCCACGCATGCTGATCAAAGGACTTTACACCGTGACCCGGACCGTACAGGAAGGCGACCGGATCACCGCGTCCGTGCATCTGGACGAGCACCACGCCGTTTTCAAAGGGCACTTTCCCGATCAGCCGGTGATGCCCGGCGTGTGCACGTTGCAGATCGTACAGGAACTGCTGGAAGAACACTTGGGGCGATCGCTCCGGCTCAGCAGCGCATCGAACATCAAGTTCATGGCCTTGATCGATCCCAGGATACACCCGGACCTGGACTTCGACCTGACGAAGACCGCCACGGAACAAGGGGTGAAAGTGTCGGCCAAGGTCCACTTCAAGGATACGCTGGCCGTGAAGCTGAGCGCGGAATTCCAAAGTGTTTGACATCAATAGCACTACCATGAGGACCGCTTGGTTGATCGCACTTCTGTTCCCCGTGATGGTGCTGGCGCAGGACCTCGCGGCCGAACGGGAGCTCTATCCCTTGGCCCATAAGGACGAGCAGACAGCCGCGGAATTACTGAAGCTGACGGCCGATGCGGATACCGCAGTACCCACGCAAACAGCCTACCGCGGTGCTGCGCTGATGATAGCCGCCCAATTTGCCAGCGGGATCAGCGGCAAATTGAAGCTTTTCAATGAGGGCAAGGACCTGATGGCCAAGGCCGCCGAAGCCGCCCCGGAGAGCGTGGAGGTCCGTTTCCTTCGGATGACCGTCCAAGAGAACGCCCCCGGCTTTCTGTTGTACAAGGGTGACCTTCAACAGGACAAGGATTTTATCCTCGGACATTTTTCGGCCGAGAAGGATGCCGGATTGAAAAAGATGATCCGGACCCATGCCCGCACTTCCTCGGTGTACTCGGACGAGGAGAAGGCGAAGCTGCTGCCGGTTCGATAGTCACCGCCTATTTTCGCAAGCTATCATGGAAGTTCCGATCCGCACGGCTTCCCCGTCCATGTCCTTGCCCGAGCACATCGCCACCTTCAAGCAACTGGGTTGTTGCGTGCTGATGCCCACGTACAACAACGCGGGCACCTTGCGCAAGGTGATCCAGGGTGTGCTGGACTACTGCGATGACGTGATCGTGGTGAACGACGGTTCCACGGACGGCACGGCGGAGATCCTGAAAGACTTTCCCCAGGTCCGGCAGCTGCATTTTCCAGAGAACCAAGGCAAGGGCGCAGCATTGCGCGCCGGTTTCAAGGAGGCGCGGGAACATGGGTTCAGGTATGCCATCACCATCGACAGCGACGGCCAGCATTATCCCGAGGACCTTCCCATCTTCTTGGAGGAGCTGAAGCAGCACATTTCACCGGAGGGCCTTCTGTTGATCGGGGCGCGGAACATGGGCCAGACAAGTGTGCCGCGCAAAAGCAGCTTCGGCAACCGCTTCAGTAATTTCTGGTACTGGGTGGAAACGGGCATCAAGCTGAAGGACACCCAGAGCGGATTCCGGGCCTATCCACTGGGACCAATGGAGCGGATCCCGTTCTGGAGCGCCCGCTTCGAATTCGAGATCGAGGTGATCGTGCGTGCCGCTTGGGACGGGGTGACGGTGCGGAACATTCCGGTCAGGGTGAAATACGATATCGACGAACGGGTGTCGCACTTCAGGCCAGGAGCGGATTTCGGACGCATCAGCGTGATGAACACCTTGCTGGTGCTGATGATGATCTTCTACATCAAACCCCGCGATATCTATGCCTACTTCGCGCAGAAGGGGTGGAAACGCTCCCTGCGTGAACAGCTGATCGGACCTCAGGACAGCGATGCGAAGAAGGCGCTTTCCTTAGGCATCGGTGTGTTCATAGGGATCAGCCCGTTGTGGGGACTGCAGACCCTCATCGCTGTCGGTGCCGCTGTGATGTTCAAGCTCAACCGCGCTTTGGCTTTCGCGGGGTCCAACGTCAGCATCCCACCCATGATACCGGTCGTCATCTTGGGCAGCATCGGCGTTGGCGAGGCCCTGCTCGGCGGTGAGGAGATCTCGATGGCCATTGACCTGGACCACATCGACTTCGACCACTTGAACCTCCTGCCGAAGCTGAAGGTCTATGTGGTCGGCAGCATCGCTTTGGCCACGATCTGCGGAGTGCTGGCCGGCCTTATCACATACGGCCTATTGCGCCTCTTCAAATGGCGTGCGGCCTGAAGAAATGGTGAACGCTTGGTACACGGTCCATAAAGCGCTGGCGAAGCGTCCTTGGTGGAGCCTTGCCCTGCTCGTGCTTCTGTTCGCGGGCATGACCTACGTAACCGTCCACCTCCCGTTGGAAGAGGATATCACCAAGCTCATTCCGGTCAAGGAAGGGGAGCAGAACCTGCAGCGCGTGCTGCGGACGGTGCGTTTCACGGACAAGATCGTGGTGAATGTCGCCTTGCAAGAGAACGGGGAAGAGGGCGACCTCATCACCTACGCGGACCGTTTTCTGGACAGCCTGCACGCTCGTTGTGAACCCTTTGTAGAGGCCGTGCAAGGCCAGGTGGGCTCAGACGACATGGCCCGCACCATGGCCTACGTGCAGGACAACCTGCCCCAATTCCTGGACGACGCGGATTATCAAAAGCTCGCAGGGGTGATCCGCCATGATTCACTTGAGGCGATCAACGAACGCAACTTCAGGACGCTCATCTCTCCTTCGGGGCTGATCGCCAAGGACATCATCCGCCAGGACCCCTTCGGCCTGACCTTCGACGGGTTGAGCAAGCTCAAAGAAATGGGTGTTGGCGATGCGCTCACCCTGCACGACGGCTATCTGCTGAGCAAGGACCATCGGAACCTGCTGCTCTTCATCACACCGAAGATCAGCTCGGACAAGACGGCGGAAAACGATGTGTTCGTCAACACACTGTATGCCATCAACTCCGGCCTGAACAACGCCTACCAAGGGAAGGCTTCGGCGGAATACTTCGGCTCGGTGCTCATCGCCGTGGCCAATGCCGAACGCATCAAGGCCGATGTGCGCAATTCCATGATCATCGCGGTGGTGCTGCTGCTCGCGCTGTTGCTCTTCTTCTTCAGGCGAACCTCGGTCAGCATCATTCTGTTCGTACCCTCGTTGTTCGGCGGCCTCTTGGGCATTTGTGTGCTCTATTTCCTGCGGGACGGCGTTTCTGCTATTTCGCTCGGAATCGGCTCCGTGGTCCTTGGCTGCACGCTGGACTATTCGCTCCATATTCTTACCCATCTGCGCGAGCGCGGCTCGGTACAGGACGTCTATCGCGAAGTGGCCAGCCCGATCCTTGTCAGCAGCCTCACCACGGCATGCGCGTTCCTCTGCCTGATCTTCCTCCGGTCGCAGGCGCTGCAGGATCTTGGTGTCTTCTGCGCCATGGCCGTACTTGCGGCGGCGGTCTTCGCCCTCGTATTCATTCCGCTGGCGTACCGGCCGGGCAAAAAAGAGATCGCCAAGGAAACCCTGCTCGACCGCATTGCCGCCTTCCCCTACCACAGTAGCCGCTGGTCCCTGGGTGGATTGGCGGTCCTGCTGATCATCAGTTGCTTCACCTATTCCAAGGTGCATTTCGACAACGACCTCTCGAAGATGAATTACATGCCCGCGGACCAGCAGCGGGCAGAGGATGATCTGGACAGCATCTCCGACCTGGCCACGCAGTCCATCCACGTGGTGGCCTTCGCCCCGCACCTCCAGGAGGCCTTGCAGGTGAACGATAAGGTGTTCAAGGACCTGCAGGAACTGCAGGACAAAAAGCTGATCAAGGGCTTCAGTTCCATCGCCACCGTGCTGCATTCAAACCAAGAGCGGGCACGGCGCACGGAACGTTGGAACAGCTTCTGGACCACGTCGCGCAAGGATACCGTGGAGCATGGATTGATCGCATCGGGGAATGCCGTCGGGCTGAAACCCGCCACCTACCAGCCCTTCTTCGACCGCTTGGACCATGCCGCCGTGGACAGCGTGAGCAACCCCATGGCCACCATCGGGGCGTTGGACCCGGCGGATTTCATTTCGGGGCAGGACGGGTTCTGGACCGTCGCCAGCATTGTGCGTGTGGAGCGCGACGGGATGGCCGCCGTGCGAGCGCGGTTCGCGGGCATGCCCCATGTGCTCACGCTGGACAGGCAGCACACCATGGAGAGCTTTCTGAAGGACCTGAAGACGGACTTCAACAAACTGGTGCTGTACTCCTTCTTCGTGGTGGTGCTGATCCTGTTCGCGTACTTCCGCAGCGGCACCCTCGTCCTCGTGACCGCATTGCCCATCGTGCTCACGTGGCTGATCACCATCGGCTTCATGGGGCTTGTCGGGATGCACCTGAACATCTTCAACATCATGATCTGCACATTCATCTTCGGGATGGGCATTGACTACAGCATCTTCATCACGCGGGGGCTATTGCTTCAGCTAAGCACGGGCATCGATCATGTCCGCACCCACAAAACATCCATCGTGCTATCGGTCATCACCACCCTCTTGGGTGTGGGGGTGCTGGTGTTCGCGAAACACCCCGCGTTGTACTCCATTTCCATCGTGGCCATCATCGGCATCGTCGCCGCCATGCTGGTGTCCTTCACCGTCCAGCCCTGGTTGTTCAGGCTCTTTGTGGGCGGTCCGGAGCGCAGGCCGGTCAGACTTCGGATGTTGCTGCATTCGATGTTGTCGTTCACCTACTTCGGCTTGGGCGGCCTGGTCCTTTCCTTATGCGTCAGCTTCCTGCTGCCGATCATCCCGGTCAGCAAGAAGGTGAAAATGGCTTGGTTCCACCGCAGCATCTCGGCATTCAAAAAGTCGGTGCTCTACAGCAATCCTTTCGTGCGGAAGCAGGTGTTGAACCCCCAAGGGGAAACCTTTGAGCGCCCCGCCATCATGGTCGCCAACCACACGTCCTTCTTGGACATTCTGGCCATGGGCATGTTGCATCCCAAGGTCATTTTCCTGGTGAACGACTGGGTGCATGACTCGCCCATCTTCGGCAAAGTGGTGCAGTTGGCCGGTGGATATCCGGTGTCGCGAGGCATTGAGAACGGCCTGGAGCACCTGCGGGAAAAGATGCGGCAGGGTTACTCGCTCATGGTGTTCCCGGAAGGGACCCGTTCCAGGAACTTGGGCTTGCGCCGCTTCCACAAGGGCGCGTTCTATCTCGCGCACCAGTTCAAGATGGACATCGTGCCCGTGCTGATCCACGGAAATTCCGAGGTGCTGCCAAAGGGCACCTTTGTGATCCGCGACGGGCGCATCGACATCAGCATCCTGCCCCGCATCGCACACGGATCACCTGAATTCGGCACGGACGCCCGGGACACCACCAAGCGGATCTCCGTCGCGTTCAAGAAGGAGTTCCTCAAACTGCGCAGAAGCACGGAAGGACCGACGTACTTCCATAAAGAAGTACTGGATGAATATCGCTACAGGGCCCCGGCGCGCTTCAGGGCGTTGAAGCGTCTGCTGAAAAAGCAGGCCGAAGCCTATCACGAACTGATGGTGAAGATCCCCTTGGACGCAACGGTGCTCCACCTTTCCCGGAGGGGTGGGCACCTCGACCTGTGCTTAGCCTTGGACGGACCCAACAGGAAGCTGCGTACATTCATCGGCCACGAAGGCGACCGCGCCGTCGTAATGAACGGAGTGATCGACCATACACATGACCATATCGCGGTGCTGATGAGCAAAGAGGAAGCCATGCTACAGGAGGCGGACATCGCGCTGGTGGAAGAGGGGGTATTGACACCGGACGAGCTGGCTTCACTGCAAGCACGCTTCCCGGACAACTTGTTTTTGCACGCATGAGGAAGCGGTACGACCACGTGGTGGTGGGCAGTGGCATGGGCGGCTTGGCCACGGCGATCACCTTGGCCAAGGAGGGACATTCCGTATGCGTGCTGGAGAAGAACAATCAGTTCGGCGGAAACCTGCAGACCTTCGTGCGAAGCCGGACCATTTTTGACACCGGCGTACACTATCTCGGCGGGCTGGCACCGGGCCATAACCTGCACCGGTACTTCAAGTACTTGGGCATCATGGACCAATTGGAGGTCCGTCAGCTGGCCATGGACGGCTTCGACGTCTTCTCCTTCGATGGGGATGATCGGCGATACCGGCACGCGCAGGGCATAGAACGTTTTGCGGCGGTGCTGAAAGAGCAATTCCCCAAGGAAGAGCAGGCCATAGATGCCTACTGCTCGAAACTGCGGGAGTTTTGCGCCAAGTTCCCGATGTATGAACTCAAACCCGGCGCGCCCTATACTGACGAATCCGGGCTACTTACACTCGGCGCACGCGAATACATCGATTCGTTGACGGAGGACAAGGTCCTGCGCGCCGTGCTGGGGGGCAGCAACCTGCTTTATGCCGGGGACCATGACCGCTCCCCTTTTTACGTGCATGCTCTTTCGGTCTACTCATACATACAAAGTGCCTATCGCGTCGTGCGTGGCGGAAGTCAGATCACCAAGCTCCTCGTGCGTGAACTGCGCAAGCACGGCGGAGAGATCCTCAAGCATCACGAGGTGGAGCGGTTCGAGTTCGAAGGCGACCGGATCAAGGGCGCGCGCTGCCGCAACGGGGTCCTGGTGGAAGGGGATAACTTCATTTCCAACCTCGACCCCAAGCGCACCATTGCGATGGCCGGCACGGAGCGCTTCAGAAAGTCCTACGTGAAGCGGGTGAACAGCATCGAGCCCACCATCGGTGCCTTCTGCCTCTACATCGTGCTGAAGCCCCGTTCGCTCCCGTACATGGACCATAACATCTATCACTTCCGCACCTTGGACGATGTGTGGAAGGGGCAGGATTACCGCGAGGATGATTGGCCGCGCGGGTTCATGATCTCCATGGGGGAAAAGCCCGTGAAGGACGAATGGGCCGAGAACATGACGGTGATGACCTACATGAAATTCGAGGCCACGGCCCCATGGGCGGACAGCGTCAATACCGTGATCGACGTGAACGACCGCGGCCAGAGCTATGAGGAGTTCAAGGCGGAACATACCGAACGGTTGCTGAACGAAGTGTGCAAGCGGGTCCCTGCCTTGCGAGGCTGCATCGCCGAGGTATACGCATCCACTCCGTTGTCCTATCGCGATTACATCCATTGCGACAGCGGGGGCATGTACGGCTACGTGAAGGACGTGAACGCTCCGCTCCGCTCCTTCATCTCCTCGCGGACCAAGGTGCCCAACCTGTATATCACCGGGCAATGCACCAATATGCACGGCATCCTGGGCGTTACCATTTCCGCGATGCTCACGTGCTCGGACATACTGGGGAAAGGCACCATCTTGGAAAAGGTCCTGCAAGTGCCGGAGTCTTCGCAATCAGCATAAGTGAGCCACATGGACCGGATACAGCTCACCGATGTGCCGCGGGTGAAGACCATCAGCAAGGAGGCCTTTGTGCAAGACTTTTATCGGCCCCAACTCCCAGTGCTGATCGAGAAGCTCACCAGGGATTGGCCCGCGCGTGAAAAGTGGAACTTGGACTACATGCGCTCGATCGCGGGGGACCAAGTGGTGCCCTTGTACAACAACAAGCCGGCCACCGGAAAACAAAGCGTCTATGCGCCGGTGGCGGAGATGCCGCTGGCCGAATACATCGATATCCTGGAGGCCGGGCCCACCGATCTGCGCATATTCTTCTATAACATCCTGGACCGGAAGCCCGAGATGCTGAAGGACTTTGAATACCCGGACATCGGCCTGAAGTTCTTCAAGCGGCTGCCCGCTCTTTTCTTCGGTGGCGGCCGGTCCAAAGTGTTCATGCACTACGACATCGATCTGCCGGACAGCATGCACGTCCATTTCCAAGGCAACAAGAGCGTCACCTTGTTCGGTCCGGACCAGACCAAATACCTCTACCGGGTACCCTTCTCCATCCACAACCTGGAGAGCATCGACATGGACGCCCCGGACTTCGACCGCTTCCCGGCGCTGCGCCATGCACGGGGCCAGCACGCCCAAATGAAACATGGCGATGCGCTCTACATGCCCAGTGGCTATTGGCATTACATCAAGTACTTGGACGCCGGTTTCTCCTTGACCTTGCGGGCGCTCCCACGCAGCCCGGAACGCGCGGCCAACATGCTGTACAACGTCATGGTGATGCGCCATTTCGACAACATCATGCGCAAGATGCAAGGACAGAAGTGGCTGGACAGGAAGAACCGCTGGGCGCAGGAACGCACGGATAAATGGCTGAGGGAGGCACGGCCTTGAAGTGATGCGTAGCAGGGTGAACAGCCTGATCGGAGCCGCTCTACTGGCCACACTGCTAAGTTCCTGTGGTGTGCGAAAGGCGCTGCACCACATGCCGGACCTCAGCGGCTACAACGATAGCATTCCACAAGTGCAGTTGCTGGACAGTGCCGGTGACGTCCGCCGGTGCGGCACGGGCACCTTGCTCCGGAACGACCACGGGCTGTGGGAATTACGGCTGCAAGGCGATCCGCTGGAGCTCGGCCTCTATCAAGGTGCCTTGGAAGGGGACCTGTACCGGCATCAGGAGAACATTTTTTTTGATAAGATCAAGGACCTGGTGCCGAAGCCCGGGAAACAACGCCTGCTGATCAAGTTCTTAGGCTGGTTCAACCGCAACATGTACAAGCATGTCACCAATGAATACCTCGCGGAGATCGAAGGACTTTCACGCTATGACGGGCATACGTACGACCATGTGGCACCGGCCTATATGCGTGCGCTGTACCTGCACGGCGCGCATGACATCGGCCATGCCGTGCAGCAGATGGCCTTGGTGGAATGCAGCTCGTTCGCAGCGTGGGGCGAAAGCAGCTGTGACGGCGAGCTGATCATCGGGCGCAACTTCGATTTTTATGCGGGCGATGCGTTTGCGGAGAACCGCGTCGTGTCCTTCATCGCACCCGCGCTCGGGCACCGCTTCATGTCGGTCTCCTGGCCGGGCTTCATCGGCGTGCTATCGGGCATGAACGACCAGGGGCTCACCGTCACCATGAACTCCGGAAGGTCCAGCGTACCGCTTCAGGCCAAGACGCCCATCAGCATCCTGGCCTTGGAGATCATGCAGTACGCCAGCACCATCGATGAGGCCGTCGCGATCGCGAAGAAGCGCGACGTCTTCGTTTCCGAGTCGCTGATGATCGGCAGCGCCAAGGACGGCCGGGCCGTGGTGATCGAGAAGTCGCCGCGCAAGATGGACGTGTTCCAAGTGCCTGGCGCGGATCACCTCGTCTGCACGAACCACTTCCAGGGAGAGGCTTACGCCAAGGACCGCCGCAACAGGCAGCAGATCGCAGAAAGCCACTCCATGTACCGCTTTGAGCGCTTGGAGGAACTGATCGCCCGAACCCCGTGCATGGACCCGCCGGCAGCAGCGGCCATTCTGCGGGAACGAAAAGGCTTGAAGGATGCGCCCTTGGGCAATGGGAATGAGCTCGCCATCAACCAGCTGATGGCGCATCACTCCATCATCTTCAAGCCGGAAAGCAGACAGGTATGGATCTCCACACCGCCCTATCAGCTCGGTGACTACATCGCTTATGACCTCGACGAAGTGTTCAACGACATGAAGGCGACAGACACTGTGAAGTCTTTCATGATCGACTCGCTGGCCATCCCCGCCGATCCCTTTGAGCATACCAAGGAATTCGCTGATTACGAACAGTTCAGGCTCAAGCGTACCGAATTGGAGAAGGCGCACCATTCAGGCGATGAAATGCCGGACCCGGATGCCATCGTGCCCTTGAACCCCGGATCCTGGGAAGCGCATTACCTCGCCGGTGCGTACCATTATGCCCACCGCGAATACAACAAAGCGGAGGAACAATTGGAACAAGCGCTGAAGCTGCCAATACCGTACACCCACAAGCGGGAGCAGATCGGGAAGCTCCTGCACAAGAGCCGCAAAAAAGCCAAGCATTGAACGCTGAACCGGATACCGCCACACCGCAACAGGTGAAGGATGTGCAAGAGGCAGGCTTGCGTGCGCAGATCGCGCATGTGGCAGCGCATTCGCCATTCTACAAAAGCCTGTTCAAGCTGCACGGTATCGATCCCACATCGATCCGTTCATTGGAAGATCTGCGCCGGATCCCCTGCACGGACAAGGACCAGTTGCGTGACCACAACATGGACTTCCTGTGCGTGCCCCGCGAGCAGGTGGCCGACTTCGTCGCCACGTCCGGCACCACCGGCGAGCCTGTCGTCATCGCCTTGAGCGATGGTGACCTGGACCGCTTGGCGCGGAACGAGGCGCTCTCCTTCGCCTGTGCCGGTGTGCAACCCGGTGATGTGATCCAGCTCATGGCCACCATGGACCGCCGCTTCATGGCGGGCTTGGCGTACTTCCTCGGTGCCCGGAAGTTGGGTGCCGGCATCATCCGCACCGGTGCGGGATCGCCGCAATTGCAGTGGTCCTCCATCGAACGCCTGCGCCCGGACCACTTGGTCGCCGTGCCTTCCTTCCTCTTGAAGATGCTCCAGTACGCAGCGGAGAACGGCATCGATCCGAAGTCCACTTCCGTACGGTCCATCATCTGCATCGGTGAGCCGGTGCGCGATCGCCAACTGGCTCCCAATGCCCTGGCCAGAAGGATCCAGGATGCATGGCCGATCGCCTTGCACGGCACCTACGCCTCCACCGAAATGGCCACGGCTTTCACGGAGTGCGGTCAATTCAACGGAGGTCATCATCGCCCGGAGCTGATCATCACTGAGATAGTGGACGAGAATGGTGCGCCCGTGAAACCCGGTGAAGCCGGTGAGCTCGTCGTGACCCCGCTAGGCGTCGAGGCCATGCCACTGATCCGCTTCCGCACCGGCGACATCGTGGAGGCGCATCACGAGGCGTGCGCGTGTGGACGCACCACCATGCGCTTAGGCCCGGTACTGGGGCGCAAACAACACATGGTGAAGTACAAAGGGACCACCCTGTACCCGCCCGTGCTGAACGACCTACTGGCAAGTTTCCTTGAGGTGGAAGCCTCCGTGGTGATCATCGACCGCGATGAGCTGGGCCACGACGAGGTCGTGGTGAACATTCTCTGCGCCCACCGCAGCGATGCCCTGGTGGACAAGCTGAAGGAGCACATCCGGGCCACGTTGCGTGTGGTGCCGCGATTGGAATTCGTGGACCCGCAAATGATGGCAGAATTGCAGGGTGCGGGAAGGAAAAAGGCCACGGTTTTGGACCGGCGGGGGTGAACCCCGAAGACGTTAACTCTGAGTTAGGTCGGGATCATTCGTCCCGCCTTCCCTTCTCCCGTTTCTGCGCCTGCAGCGGGTTCGCCGTCATCGCCTTGTAGGCTTCGCGGTTTCGAAGGATGTCGCAGGCCAACCACACCGCGTGACGGAAGGAACCCTCGTCGGCGATGCCCTTGCCGGCGATGTCGAGGCCTGTTCCATGGTCGGGGCTGGTGCGCACCACCGGCAGGCCGGCGGTGTAGTTCACGCCATGCCCGAAGCTGAGCGCCTTGAACGGTGCCAGCCCTTGATCGTGGTACATCGCCAGCACGCCATCGAAGTGCTTGTAGCTGCCGTTCCCGAAGAAGCCATCGGCGGGGTAGGGGCCCATGGCAATGATGCCTTCCTCGTTGAGTTTCCGGACGGCCGGCAGGATCCGTTCCTTGTCCTCACTACCGAGCGTGCCGCCATCACCTGCATGTGGGTTGAGCCCCAGGATCGCGATCTTGGGACCGGTGATGCCGAAGTCGCGCTCCAGGCTTTGGTGCATCAGGCGCGCTTTCACCATGATCCGTTCCACCGTGATCGATTCCGCGACACTCTTCAACGGGATGTGCCCGGTGACGGTGCCCACGCGCAGGTTCTCGCTCACCAACAGCATCAGCACTTCCGCATCGCCGCCGGCCATGTGCGCGAGGAATTCAGTGTGCCCCGGAAAGCCGAAGCCCGCCATTTCCATGCTGTGCTTGTCGATCGGGGCCGTCACCAGCACGTCCACTTTCCCGGAGCTGAGGTCCTGTGCGGCGGCTTCCAAACTTTGTATCGCGAAGCTGGCCGCCTTGCCGGACGGAACGCCGAGCTCGATGGGTGCTTCTTCCTCCCAGGCATGCACCACGTTCAGCTTCTTGGGAATGGCGTCCTGCGCATCGGCGATCCCGTTGATCTGCATCTGCTCCATGCCACCAAGGGCTTTCCGGTGAAAGCTCACCGCGCGCGCACCGCAGTACAACACGGGGGTCAATTCCAGCAACATCCGCGGGTCCTCAAAAGTCTTCAAAACCACCTCCAGGCCGATGCCGTTGAGGTCGCCGCAACTGATGCCCACACGCACAGGTCCTTCGATCATGGTCACTTGGCCGCTGCGCGGCGCTTGAGGAATTCATACACCAAACGCACGCCCACACCGGTGCCGCCCTTGGTCCGATAATGGTCGCGCTTGTCCAGAAAGGCGGGCCCGGCGATGTCCAAGTGAATGAGCGGCTTGGTGGTGAAGCGGGCGAGGAATTTCCCGGCGGTGATCTGCCCGGCCATCGCTCCACCGATGTTCTTCAGGTCGGCAACGTCGCTCTTGAGCTCCTCGTCATATTCTTCCCAGAAGGGCATCTGCGCCACGCGCTCGAACGTGGTGTCGGCGGCGGCATGCAGCATGGCGAATTGCTTCTCACTGGCGGTGCCCATGGTCACTGTGCCCTGGGTGCCGATGGCGCGCATGGCGGCCCCGGTGAGCGTGGCCAAGGTGAATACCACTTCGGCATCGTAGCGCTCGCCATAGCTCAGCGCATCGGCAAGGATCAAGCGGCCCTCGGCATCCGAGTTGAGGTTCTCCACGGTGAGGCCGCTGTGCATCTTCAGCACGTCGCCGGGCGCGAAGGCCTTGCCGCCGGGGCGGTTGTCCGTGGAGGGCACCAAGGCCACCACGTGCAAGGGCAGCTTCTGCTTCGCCGCGATGGAGATCGCGCCGATCACCGCTGCGGAGCCGCCCATGTCGCATTTCATGGAATCCATGCTGTTGGGTGTCGGTTTCAGGCTGAGACCGCCGGTATCGTACACCACGCCTTTGCCCACCAGCAGCACGGGCTTCTTGTTCACCGCGTTCTTCGGCTTCCATTCCATCACGATGAAGACCGGCGGGTCGATGCTCCCTTGGTTCACGGCGAGAAGACCGCCCATCTTCTCGGCCTCGATCTGCTTCTTGTTCATCACCTTGGCGGTGAAGCCGCAGCTCTTGGCCAGCTTCTGGGCTGCTTCGCCAAGCTGCACGGCGCTGAGGTGCGAGGCGGGTTCGTTCACGAGGTCGCGGGCGTTGAGCGTGGCTTCGCAGACATCCAGCATTTCCTGCAAGGCCGCAGGCTTCACCACTGAAGCGATAAGGCTGAGCTTTTTCAAGGTGCGGGGCTGCTCCCCGGTCTTGTGGCGGTTGAAGGCATACGAACCGAGCGTAGCGCCTTCCACCAGCGCCAAAGTGAGGTCCGCATCATCCTGCAAACTCACGGCCTGGGCTTCTTCCCGCTTGGCGGCGATCAATTTCAGGGCCATGGCGTTGCCTGCCTGGCGTGCCTTTTCCAGTTGTTTGGAGGGGGGTCCTTGCCGCACCTGGTGTACCATCACTAACCGCCCGCTGATGTCGCAGGTCGCCACCAAGGCGTCATCCTTCAATTGCTCCAGCAGGTATTGGCGGTCGTTGCGCTCCAGGTCGATGCTGCGCAATTGTGCGGGATCGGCGAGGATCACCAGCATGTCTTTGGCGCCGGCCGTGCGGTTGGTCTTGGTGATCTGGAGCATGGGCGGAGCGGATATCTATGGATTTTATGGAGGCCGAAGATAGCTTCCCGTCCGCAGGCGTAATGGTTTTCCACCGCTACGGGAATGTGATGTTTGGTCGCAGAGGCGCGGAGACGCAGAGAAATGCGGTTTATACCACGAAGGACACAAAGAGCACAAAGTAGAAGAGAAGGCACTGCCTGCGGTAGTGAAGGACGCAAGATCAGAAAGAGATCGGACCGCAACGTTCGCAACGGCTTTGGGGGTGTCGCGGTTGACGGCTTCGACTACTTCCGCCAAGGGCGCAAATGTTTCATACCGGTTTTCTCGGAAGGGCGCGGATAATTTGGTGGGAAGTTCGGAACTGGGGCGTCTCTGCTACTGAGCTAAGTGAGTCACCCCTCTCCTTGGGAGAGGGGCTGGGGGTGAGGAGTATTTCTTTGCGCTCTTTGCGTCCTTTGCGGTTAAATCCTTCTGTGTTTCCCGCGAAAACCGGCCAAAGGTGGCGGTGAGCCATGCAACGGTGACCGGAGGCCGATGGACAAGGCCCGGAATTCCCGTACTTTGTAACAACGATGAACAGCCTTTTCCGCACTTTATGTGCCGGCCTCTTGTTGGGCTTTGCTTTTACGGCCCGGGCCACGCACAATGAGGCGGGGGAGATCTTGGTGTGCCATGTCGGAGATTCCACAAGCCTCACTTATAGGGTCACCATCATTACCTATACCAATCCCAATTCCCAGGCGGACCGGCCTGAATTCATTCTGGACTGGGGCGACAACACGCCCTTGGACACGATCCAGCGGGATTCCGCGACATTGGTGCAGATCGCCGGGATCAACACGCAACGGAACCTTTACATCCACACGCATGTCTACCCCGGGCCGGGCGTGTTCCTGCTTCAGTACATCGACCCCAACCGGGTGGCCGATGTGGTGAACATCCCCGGCTCGGTGAACGTGCCCATGTGCGTGCAGACCCGGTTGGTGATCAGCACTGCGGGCAATAATTGCACGCCACAATTCCTTAATCCGCCCATCCAGAATGCCTGCTTGGGTCAACTGTGGGTCCACAATCCGGGCGGGTACGATTCCGATGGCGACAGCCTTTCCTTCGAACCGGTAGTCTGCTTGGGAGGTGATCTGAGCAATCCGCTCGATGGTATAGGTGACCCTATCCCCGGCTATCTGTTCCCAAACCAGATCTCGCCCGGCGCGAACAACCAGTATGCCATCGATCCGGTCACTGGCACCATCACCTGGGATTCCCCGCAGCAGTCCGGCATTTACAACATCGCCTTCATCGTCAGGGAGTGGCGGATGATCAACGGGCATTGGGTGAACATCGGCTGGGTGGAACGCGACATGCAGGTGATCGTGGGCCCCTGCAACGATCGGCCTCCGGTGATCGCCGAGGTGAACGATACCTGCGTGGAAGCGGGCACCTTCCTCACCTTCGGCGTGCAGGCCACCGACCCCGACGCGGGCCAGACCATCACCTTGAGCGCGCTGGGCGGACCGTTCCAAGTGGCCAGTTCCCCCGCGGTGTTCAACTCGTCCCCATCCCAGAACATCGTTTTCGGCACGTTCTCGTGGAACACCAACTGCTCGCACGTGCGGCAACAGCCTTACCAAGTGGTCTTCAATGCCCGCGACAACTACAACATGGTGCAGCTGCAGGATTATGAGACCATGTTCATCACCGTGGTGGCCCCCGCGCCGCAAAATCCCAGCGCCACGCCGAATGGTGGCGTGATGGAACTGGCTTGGGACCCCAGCATCTGCTCCAATGCCACGGGCTATCGCATCTATCGTCGACAGGGTTCCTATGGCTTTATCCATGGCCCCTGCGAGACGGGTGTGCCGGCCTATACCGGTTATCAGTACATCGGCAGCACCACCGGGCTGAACAACACGAACTACACGGACGCGGGGCTGGCCTTCGGCATCACCTATTGCTACATGGTAGTGGCCGTTTTCCCGGACGGCGCGCAGAGCTACGCGAGCGTGGAGTTTTGCAACCTGCTGCAGCGCGACGTGCCCATCATGACGCACGTAAGCGTGGGCGTGACCGATAACGCAAACGGCGTGGACACCGTGCGCTGGAGCAATGCCTTCGACCTGGACACGATCCAGCATCCCGGCCCCTATCTCTTCAAGGTGTATCGCGGAAATGGCCTGACCTCCGCCACCGCACTCGTACATACCAGCGCCACTTCTCCGATCTTGGCAAACCCCGACACCAGCTTTATCGATCAAGGCTTGGACACGCGCTCCACCGGCCATACCTATCGCGTGGACCTCTATGGCGACGATGGCAACACGCTGATCGGCCCCAGCAACATGGCCTCCAGCGTTTTCATCGTCCCGGAGCCGAACGATGAGCAGGTCACGCTGCACATCAACTACAACGCGCCGTGGATCAATACGCAGTTCGATGTCTACCGGCAGATCGGCGGGGTCTTCACCTACGTCGGTACCGGCACCGAGCCCACCTACGTGGACACCGGCCTGGTGAACGGTGAGTCCTATTGCTACTACGTGAAGACCACCGGGGCATACGACGATCCAGCCATCGCCGCACCGTTGATCAACTTCAGCCAAGAGACCTGCGCCACGCCGGTGGACCTTACACCGCCGTGCCCGCCCACGCTTTCCATCGTCAACGATTGCGAGCTGCCGCTGAACACGCTCACGTGGAACAACCCCAACAACAGCTGCGCCAGTGATACCTGGCGCTACAACATCTACTTCACCGACAGCTTGGGTGGGGAAATGATCCTGATCCACACCATCACCGGTGCCGAGGACACCACGTTCACGCACACCGACGGCAGTTCCGTGGCCGGTTGCTACGTGGTCACCGCCATCGATTCCGTGGGCAACGAGAGCGCTTTCAGCGACCGGGTCTGCGGCGACAATTGTCCGGAATACACCTTGCCGAACGTCTTCACGCCCAACAGCGACCGCGTGAACGACCTCTTTATTCCCTTCCCGTACCGCGGCGTGAAGGAGATCGACCTGCAGGTCTTCAACCGCTGGGGCCAGATCGTTTTCACCACGCAGGACCCCGCGATCCAGTGGGACGGCACGCTGAACAACGATGGCGAGCCGGTGCCGGACGGTGTCTACTTCTATGTCTGTCAGGTGATCTTCAAGCGGCTGCAAGGCTCCACGCCGGAAGTGCTGAAAGGCTACGTCCACATCCTCGGCGGCAACCACGCACAGCAGAACTGATGTTCACCGGCATCGTGGAAGAGGTGGGCGAGGTGCAGGAAGTGAGCACCACCGGCAGCAACAAGGAATTTGTGATCAAGGCGCGCATGGCCCCGGAGCTGCGCGTGGACCAGAGCGTTTCACACAACGGCGTCTGCCTCACGGTTGTGGAGTTGATGGAAGATCGTTATCGCGTTACGGCGGTGGAGGAGACCCTGCAACGCAGCAACCTCGGCGCATTACAGGTCGGCGATCCAGTCAATTTGGAACGCTGCCTCCGTATCGGCGACCGGCTCGACGGCCACATGGTGCAAGGCCACGTGGACACTGTGGTGACCTGTAGCGCAGCGGAAGAGCGCGATGGATCCTGGTGGTTCTCGTTCTCCCTGCCGGAGCAAAAGGAGCTGTTGGTGGAGAAAGGTTCTGTCTGTTTGGACGGCGTGAGCCTCACCATTGCCGCGTTGGATGACCGCTCCTTCAGCGTAGCGGTGATCCCGTACACGCATGAGCACACCACGTTCCGCACGTTGGCCGTTGGAGGCAGGGTGAACGTGGAGTTCGACGTGGTGGGGAAGTACGTGGCGCGTGTGCTTGGCGGGTCGATCACCGCTTAACAAACCGCGAACGCAGCACCACCCCACCTCCGCTCAGCTCCAGCACATAGCCACCGGAGGAAAGCCCGTGGATATCGATGTTCCCGTCTCTGGCATCCCCGGTGAATACGGTCCGGCCGAGCGCGTCTACTACCCGTGCCAGCAGTCGTGGCCCGGAGCCGGGAATGCGCCAATGGAGGATGTCGGCCGCCGGGTTCGGATAGAGGACCAGCAGCGGTCGGTCTCGGTCCAGTTCGCTCACCGAAGTGGTGAGGTTGTGGCCGCTGATCAGCCAGATGTCGGGATCGAAGGCCGCGCTGTCGATGGGGAAGGGCAGGTGGAAACTGAATCCTTGGTCATTCACCGTGTTGTCCAATACCACTGTGCTATCGGTACCTCCGCCATAGAATCGAATAGGCACGGGCAGTTCGAAGAAGTCTACCGAGGGGTGTGAGGCGGTCTGGGACAGGGAGACATGTACCTCGCCTGCGTCGTCTTGGGACCACACCGTTGTGTAGGAGGGATAACCCTCGCCGGTGAACCAATCGGCGAAGAAGCCGGTGAGATCCAGGCCCGAGGTGGCCGCCAAGTGAGCTTGCAGGTCGGCGGTGGTGGCCGTGCCGTAGCCGATCGTCGGGTCGTCCAGATAGTTGCGCATACCATTGTAGAAAGCGCTGTCCCCACAGATCCAGCGCAGCATGTGGATCACCATCGCACCCTTGTTGTAGGTGAGTCTTCCGCTAAAAAGCCGGTTCTGGTCCAACGTGTCGGTGCAGAACACGCTGCCATCCGGTTGACTGATTATACTTCCGACCTTGCCTTGTTTCCAAATGGGCCAGTACACCGGGGCCAGGTATTCATAGGCCAGCCCGCTGAGGTAAGTGGCGAAGCCCTCGTTCAACCAGATGTCCGCCCAGCTGGCACAGGTCACCTTGTCCCCGAACCACTGGTGCGCCAGTTCGTGGGCGGAGATCTCCGGATGGTAAACCCCGAGAAAGGTCATGGTCTGGTGTTCCATGCCGCCGCCCCATCCGAATTGTGCGTGGCCGTACTTCTCGTTCGCAAAGGGATAGGTGCCGAACAGCTGGCTGAACAGGGTTATTTTCGGGAGAAGCTCGGTGGCGTTCGTCACTGCCGCGTCGAAGTCCTCCGGGTACGCGTACGTCACCATCGGCATGCTGTCCCCGTCCAGCACCACGTATTGGATGTCCACTTGGTAGTTGGTCACGGCCGTGGCGATCAAATAATAGTCGATCGGGTGGCGATGCCGCCAATGCCAGGTGACGTGGTCGCCCGTGGTGTCGGGCGCCATCAGCACGCCGTTCCCGGCGGCCCGGTTGTTCATCGGCGTGGTGACATACGTGTCCAGTGAATCCACTTTGTCGTTGAGGTCCTGTTTGGAGGGCCACCAATCCTTGGCGCCGTAGGGTTCGCTCAAGGTCCATACGATGGGCACGCCGTCATGCTCGTCGGTGACGAAGCTTCCGAAGCCGGTATTCGGCGGGACCCCGTGATAGCTCACCGTGATGGAATCGGTCTGTCCGGCCGGAATGGTGGCGGGGAGCGTGATCACCAACAGGTCTCCGGGATCTTGGGAGTACGCGAGCGCATTTCCTTGCATGGTCACGTCGTCCACCGTAAGGCTGTCGCTGAGGTCGAAGATGAGCTGGTCCAGATCGGCGGTGGCGGTGAAATAGGAGGTGACGCTGCCGCTGATGTAGCGGACGGCGGGATCCAGGTCCCACGTGCAACGCAGGTACTTCATGTCGTAGCCGCGTGTGGGAGGGCCGCCGCTCCGGTCCAGATCGCCGATGGGGTGCCGTTCGCTGCGGACGGTTTCGTCGAATGCGGCCTCGTCGTAGTTCAACTGCGCAAGGGCCGGGAAGGTCAAAAATGCCAAGGTCAGAAGGAGGAAGGAGCGCATGGGATGCAAGTTACGGGGTGTGGTCTGTCTTATGTGTGTTGTCTTTTGCGGTCCAAGCACTGGACACAAGGCATTGGACAGCAAAGCTGCCACGTCAGAACAACTGCGAGGCAATGGCCTTCACAGCCTCCGAGCGCCCCATGGTGTAAAAGTGCAGGCTGGGTACCTTTTGGGCCTGCAGTTCCTTGGCCTGCTGGGTGGTCCATTCAATGCCGACCGCCTTCACGTCCTCGTCAGACTTGCACTTCTCCAATTCGCGGGAGAAAGCCTCCGGAAGGTCGATGTTGAAGGTCTTCGGGATGAACGAAATGTGGCGGAAGTTCGTCAGTGGCTTCAATCCCGGAATGATCGGTACAGTGATCCCTTCCTTGCGGCAGCGCTCCACGAAATCGAAGTATCGGGCGTTGTCGAAGAACATCTGGGTGACGAGGTATTCCGCGCCCGCATCCACTTTGCGCTTCAGGTAGGCCAGGTCGGTGCCCGGGTTCAGCGCCTCGGCGTGCTTCTCCGGATAGCAGGCGGCCCCCACGCACAGGTTGGTGGGCGCGGCTTCCTGTTCCTCGTCGTACAGATACTGCCCCTTATTGAGCCCGGCGATCTGGCGGATCAACTCTTCGGCATGGGCATGGCCCTGTCGTTCCGGGATGAAATGGGGTTCGCTTTTAATGGGATCCCCACGCAGGGCCAGCACGTTGTCGATGCCCAGGAAGTTCAGCTCGATCAAGGCGTCCTCGGTGTCCTCCCGGCTGAAGCCCCCGCAGATCAGATGGGGCACGGTGTCCACCTCGTATTTCGCCTTGATCATCGCGCAAATACCCACGGTGCCCGGTCTTTTCCGCAGGCGGATCTTTTGCAGCAGCCCTTGTCCGCGCTCCTTATAGATCACCTCCTCGCGATGGTAGGTCACGTTCACGAAGCTCGGCTTGAACTCCATCAAAGGGTCGATGCCCGCATAGATCGAACGGATGTCCTTGCCTTTCAACGGGGGCAGGATCTCGAAGGAGAAGAGGGAGCGGTCGCTTTTCCGCAGGTGGTCGATGACCTTCATGGAGGGGCTATGATGAACGGAAGCCCCGACCGGCGGGGCTTCCGTTCATGTTTGTGGGTGAAGGTCAACGCAGCAACGTCACGTTGCCGGTGTATTCCTTGCCCGTGCTGAGCTTCAGGACATAGAAGTAGGTGCCGTCGGGCGTTTCCTTCGAGGGGCGCCAGGTGTTCTTGTAGTTGCTGCTGGTGAACACCTCCTGGCCCCAGCGGTTGAACACGGAAAGCGAGGTGTTGGGGTAATACTGTGCGCCTTCAAAGGTCAAGGCATCGTTCTGTCCGTCGCCATTGGGGCTGAACACGTTGGGGACGATGATCTCCACCGGGATCACTACTTGGTAGTACGTATAGGTGTGGGTGCAACCGTCCGCCGTGGTCACGGTGAGCGTGATGGGATAAGTGCCCGGCACATTGAAGGTCGGGGCGAACGTGGTACCGGACCCATTGCCCAAGGTATCCGCGTCCCAAAACCAGTTCGTGATGGTCCCGCCGTTCCCGTTGGATTGGTCCGTGTACTCCACCGTGGTGCCCGGGAAGACCACTCCGTTGGGGATGCCGATGAAGGATGCCGTGGGTGAGTTCGCGCTCAGCACGTTCACCGCGGCCGACGTGCCTTCACAGCCTTCGTCGTTGGTCACCGTCACAGTATAAGTGCCGGTTCCCACACTGATGGTGGGGTCCTGGCTGCCGGTGCTCCAGGAGTAGCCGTTATAGGGCTCCGTGGTGGAAAGAACCGAGGGTTCACCCCCGCAATTGAAAAGCACCCCGGTGATCTCAGGTCCGGGTGTCGGTGCCTCGTGAACGGTGATGAAATTGGATACCAGGATGCACGCACCCGTGCTGGCCTCCACATAGTAGGTGCCTGGTCCCACGAGCACGGTGGTCCCATTGAAACCGTTGGCCCACTCATAGTTATCGTAGCCGCCGGAGGCCGTGAGCAGCACGCCTTGCCCCGCGCAGGCCACCGTGTCGCCGGTGATCATCGGAGGCGGCGCACCCACATAGAAAACGCGGATCACCACGGTGATCGTGGAGGTCAGTGCCGGCGTTCCATCATCCGTGGCGGTGTACGTGATCGTGTGTACGCCCCCATTGGCGGTATCGCCCACAGTGGGGATGAACTGGAGATGAAGGTTGGCGGTGTTCATCGGACCGGAGTTCGTCTCGGTGACGGTCCCGTTCAGCGGCGGATCTATGGTATAGCTCGCCGAGGTCAACTGGCCGGGCTCGGGAGAGAGGAAGTTCACGTCCAGGTCCACCAGCTCGTTCACGCATACGTCCACGGTATCGCATAGCGAGGTGCTACTGGCGATGGGCGGGATGTTCTGTGTGCTCACCGCCGTGGTGAAAACGAAGTTCTTGTTGTCCAACCAGCTTATGCCGTCAGTCCCTCCGAAGGGTCCGTCGTAGTCAACGCCGGCATGGTCGAAGCGGCCGAACTGGATGTAGTCGATGCCGTTGCCGCGGTTGGCGCCCACGGTGGCAGGAATACCCCCAAAGCCGCCGACCCCTTGTGATGCGGAGCCAGTGGTCCATTGCATGTCCTTGTAGCAGAACGACACGGTGCTGCCGAGGCCCACGTCCGTGTTCGTCCCGTCGCTGATAATGAGCTGGAAGGAGTTCAATTTATCGGTCTGCATACTGTAGTACCCCACGTCTGTCCAGTTCACGTACAAGGCGTTCGGGGTCAGTTTGTACTTCACCGTACCGCCATTGCCGCGGGTGTCCACGTCCGCCCAAAAGGGGGCTACCATGATCGTATCGCTGAACCCACCGGCACCCGGACCGGCGGGGAACCCTCCTGCACTGAAAGAGAACAGCGCTTCATTGAACGTCAAGTTGCCGTTGTTGTTGATGAAGCAAGCATTGTAAAGATCCCCGTACAGGTCGAACTGGAAAGGCAGATTGATCAAGGAGGAGGAACCGTCATCATTGGGCTGCATGGCCAGCGTGTATGTGTTGTCCGGTTCGATCCAGCAGTTACAGTTCCCGCCGGTGCCGCCACCACCGCCTTTCGCCAAGTTCAAGGGCTGCACCTGAGGCGGGGGCAGGGTGGAATAGGCCACATGGAAATCCGAGGGCAAGGTGCCGGTGGCCTTCATCGCCTGATACTGGTCCACGGTGAGTTCAACGCGTTGTGCGTGCACCTGGGTGCTGAGGACGCAGGCAAGCAAAGCCAGGGTGAGGAGCTTCTTCATGTTGGGTTCTGTTCGGTCAGTTGATGGCCGATCCATTAAAATAGTCCGCCAAGATAATCCGGACGGGCAAATGGCCCACGGATCCCGTGGTCGATGGTTTTCTCGGTGGTCTCGAACTATGGGTACATGTTGGTGAATGCAATGCAGGTGAGGTCACCTCAACAGGGTCACGTTCCCGAAGCGGTCCAATTTGTCGGCCGCGTATAAGGGCCTATAGGTAAGCCTCCAGACATAAACCCCTGTGGCGGTGCGTCCTCCGTTGATCCCGCTGCCGTCCCAGCCCTTGTCCGGGTCGGTGGTGTCGAATACGAGCTGGCCCCAGCGGTCGAAGATGCGCAGGTGGTAATCTTCCGGGGCCATGTCCAACATGATCGGTTTGAACATGTCGTTCATCCCGTTGCCATCGGGCGTGAAGGCCTTCGGTACCCATAGGTTGGGCACCAGGATGGAAATGGTGTCGCACCAAGTGTCCCCGCAGCCGTAGCGGTCCAGCACGGTAAGGCAGACTGGATAGTTGTCCGCCAGCTCGTCCGGGTAGGTGTAGGCCACCTGTCGACCGCTCTGGACGGTACCGTCGTGGAATGACCATTGGAGATCCACTGCGTGAGGGTCCGTGGCCGAGAACACCACCGTGCTGTTGGCGGCCGTGCCCGGATCCGGAGTGAACACAAAGGTGGCTTCGGGAACAGGGTCTACCAGGACCGCGCCGGGCGTGATCAGTTGGTCGGTGCAGCCTTGTGGGGTGGTCACCTGGAGCTTCACATGGTACCAGCCCGCTTCGGCGTACGTGTGGGTGAAACTACCGCATGCGCCCACCGTGTCGGTGCCGTCACCGGGGTCCCAAATGCAGGAGTTGCCCACGTAGATCGGGTCGGTCGTGTTGGTGAAGGTCACTTCCAGCGGGTTGCAGCCGCTGTCAGGGTCGGCGGTGAAGGAGATCACCGGCAGGGTGTTGATGCGGATGTTCACCATGGAGGTATCGGACAGGTGGGAGCAGGTGCCGGGACCAATTGTGACATAAGCGTAGTCCCCGGAAAGCTCCAAGCTGGGGTCAAGGATGCCGTTGATGAGCAGCGAATCCTCGGGGGTGAGCCAATGACCTCCCGTGTCCGGATCTCCGCCCAACAGTGGGAAGAGCGGGCTGTTGCCACCGTTGGCGCAGATCACCAGTGAACTGTCCAGCCCGGCCTGGGGCAGCGGGTCCAAGTTGATGGTGAGCACGGCGCTCTGGTCCGGGCAGGGGAGCACGGCGGATACGATGTACGTGTACACACCGATGGTTCCGGTGGCGGGATCGAACAGGTCGGGCACGGCGGCGCCGTTCACATCCGCCCATGTTCCGGTGGCGTCGACTGTGCCGCCCAATTTGCTACGCATGCTGAAGGGAGCAACGTCACGGCAGAGCGTGATGGAACTGTCGGTGCCGGCATGCACGGCTTGGGGAATGGCCACGGATATGAATGCCGTATCGTTCGGGCAGGGTGTGCTGCCCAAGACGATGTACTGGTAAATGCCTGAAGCGGAAGTCGGTGGGTCAATGGTGCCGTTGAACGCAATTCCGCTGGGGCTGACCCAAGCTCCGCCCATCTCCGGTGAATCCGGGATGTGCGCAAAGATTTCGTCCGGATAGTCCCAGGAACAATACGCCAACGCGATGTCCCCACCGGCATTTACATGCGGCACGTTGGTGATGGTGGCCACGCCCGTGGCGGAACAGGAGGTCCCGATGCCCACGGAATAGGTGTATTCGCCGCTTATGTCCACTCCGGGGATGAAGATGTTGTTATGGGCGCTGCCGTCGGGGGCGCTCCAGTCACCGCTGGGTGGAGCGTTTCCGCCCAGTACGCTTAACATGTCAAAGGGCACCCCGTTGTCGCAGACCAGCATGCTGTCGGAGACCAGTTGCGGCGAGGGCAGCACATGGATGACGATGTGAAGCGTGGAAGTGAGCGATGGGCTGCCATTATCGGTCCCTTGGAAGTAGACGTCGTGGTAGCCGGTGTCCGCGATGGCCGGCGTGAACTGCGTAATGATGGAGGCGTTCAGCCCGGCCACGGAATCCACAACCACATAATTGCTCAGTGTATTGCAATACGAGGAAGGCACAGTGATCTGCGTGGGCTCGGGGGAAAGGAAGTCCACGCTGAGCTGGGTGGTCTGGTCGGTGCAGACGGTGAGGGAGTCGCACACGCTCTGGCCGGTCACCACCGGTGGCACGTTGCCCGTGGTCTGGTCGGTAGCGAAGGTGAAGTACTTGTTGTCCAGGAAACTGACCCCGTCCGAGGCCCCGAACGGTCCGTCATAGTCCGTTCCGGCATGGTCGAAACGCCCGAACTGGATGTAGTTCACCCCATCACCTTTGTTCGCCCCCACGGTGGCGGGGGTTCCGCCGAAACCGTTGGTGCCGCTGGAGGCGCTGCCCGTGGTCCATTGCATGTCACCATAACAGAAGGACACGTTCGCCCCGTTGGGCACGACCGGGTCGGCGCCGTCTGTGATGATGACCTGGAAGGAGTTCAGCTTGTCGGTCATCATGCTGTAGTAGCCCACATTCGTCCAGTTCACATAGAGCGCGGTGGGGGTCACCTTGTACTGCACGATGTTGTTGTTCACACCCCCGCCGCGCAGATCCACGTCCGCCCAGAAAGGCGCCACCATCGTGGGGCCGGTCGTGGGGAAGGCGCTGGAGCTGAACGTGCCGATGAAGTTGCCGAACGAGACGTTCCCATTGATGTTGATGTAGGCCGTGGAAAAGTTCTGGCCGTACAGGAAGAAGTTGAAGGGCAGGTTGATCGGCCCGTAGGAGCCGTCGTCGCCATTGCCGAAGCCCGAGGCGTTCCACTGGGTGTCGTTGTTGATGGTGGTATAGCTGGTGTTCGGTGTCACCCAGCAATCACACGAGGCGCTTCCACCGCGCGAGTTGTCGTCCGTTCCGGTGGTTGGCGGAGTATCGGAGTGCGTGGCTGGCGGTTGCGGCGTGACGAACTGCATCTTCCACGTGTCGTATTCCCCGTGCGTGGTGATGGCCGTAGGAGGTGTCTGCGCGAACAGCCCTGTGGCCAAGGCCAACGCTGGAAGCAGTAATTTGCGGATTGTCATCATCAATTATCGGAATAAGCGGACCACCTCGCTGTTCACGCGGGGGCGTCCATCGGCATCGGTCAACATTACCACGCACTTGTAGTACCCTTCCTCGGCGATGTTGCCATTGGGCAGGCGGCCGTCCCACATGATCGAGAGGTTGTTGGACCGGAAGATCAATGCGCCTCCTTTTGCGGCGAAGATCCGAACGTCCACTTTATCATAGTCCCTGGCAACGATCTCCAGTTTGTCGTTCACCCCATCACCTTGCGGGCTGAACACGTTGGGGATAAAAATGTCGCTGGTCGCCGCGATCTGGAAAGGATCGTCCGCCGAAAGATCGCTCACTTGATCGTCCTCCGCTGAGGTTGTGCCCGACCGGTCGTCATCCGGGCCTGTTATCGGGGTGTCCGTTCCCGCATTCGTCTTTGGTGCGGTCTCCGGTTTCGGGGCTGCTATTGCCGGTGCGGACACTTTGGGTCGCATCGCCGCAGGATCTTGTTCCTGTGTCTGGGCGTGGGCCTGATCATGAACGTCCGTGGCTTCCGGCTTGGGAGTGGGAAGTGGCGCAGATGTAACGGGTCGCTGCGCATCCTGACGGATCGATGGCGTTAAGGCTTTCACCGCAACTGGACGGTCCGGATTTTCCTTGCGCACGGGTTCCGGTTCCGGAAGTGTCGGAAGGGTCGCTGCTGGGGCGCTCACCAGTGCAGGTACCTCGGCGATCTCAATTTGGGCCTTCTGCGGAACGGCTGCTTTCTGTTGCGTATCCCCGCTGTTCCAGAGCAAAACTGTCGCGGTGACGGCCACGGCGGCCACTCCGGCGGCGAGCCAACCCGTGCTGAAGGAGGTACCTGCGGCGGCCCCTTGGCCCAACTGCCCGCTGATGTTCGCCCAGGCGGAAGGGTCCACTTCCACCTCGTGCCCCCGGAACTTGTCCTGGAGGCCTTCCCGGAGGCTTTCCCCGCTCGCGTTTGCGGCTAATTGCCCGCTCACATGCTCCCATGCGCCCGGCGGCACGTTCATTTCGTGGCCGGTGAAGCGCTCGCGGAGCAGGTCTGTCAGTTGATCGCTCATGTGTTCAGTGTCCGTACAAGTCCGCCGTTTCCTTCGGCAGCAGTTTGCGCAGGTAGGCCCGCGCCTTCATGAATTGTGACTTGGAGGTGTTCTCCGAGATCCCCAGCATCTCCCCGATATCCTTGTGCGGATAGCCTTCGATCACGAAGAGGTTGAAGACCGTGCGATAGCCCGTGGGCAACTCCTGGATCAGCGCGATCAGCTCGGAAGTGCTCATGGCGCTCACGGCCTGTTCATCCGTGGCATGCAGGTGCTCGGCCTCGGTAAGGTCCAAGCTGTGGTCGAAAGGCTTGTTCCGGCGGATCTGGTCCAGTGCGGTGTTCACCATCGTCCGCGCGATCCACCCGCCCAAGGGGCCGTCCGCACGGAAGTGCCCGATCTTCTGGAACACCTTCACAAAGCCATCTTGGAGGATGTCCTGTGCCTGTTCACGGTCGGGGGCGTAGCGCATGCAAATGCTCATCATTTTTCCGGCATAGGTCTGGTAAAGCGCCTTTTGGGCGATCGGATCCCCCTTGAGGCAGCCGGCTACCAATTGCTCATCCGTCATGACCTTGCTTTCGCTATGATGCGATAACGGGCCGAAAAGTTGCCCGATCGTGGTTTGAATGTACGGCAAAGGTCTGGGCCAGCACTGGAATAGCAGATCCAATTGGGGTATTCGTGTTACCCTACAAGCTATTTTTCATCTGCTTTCCCGTGGGAAAGAACGGACCTGTTCACCTTGTGCGACCTTCGCAGCATGATCATTCCACCACCGCTCCGTCCAGGCGACACCATCGCCATCATCCCCACGGCCCGAGCCATCACAAGCGGGGAACTTCAGGAAGGCATCACCCTGGCGGAGAGCTGGGGCCTGAAGGTGATCCTTGGGGCCGGGGTGGGCAGAAAACGGTTCCAGCAGGCGGGCACAGCGGAAGAACGAGCGGCCGACCTGCAAGCGGCCTTGGACGATGAGGCGGTGAAAGCCATTTGGTGCGCACGGGGCGGCTACGGGACCGTCCACCTGCTGGAGCTCTTGGACCTTTCCGTGCTTTTGAAGCGGCCGAAATGGATCATCGGCTTCAGCGATGTCACTGTGCTGCATTCCGCGTTGCATAACCTTGGTGCATGCTCCCTTCATGCGCAGATGCCGTTCAACATCACCGGCAAGACCTCTGAGAGCGTGGATTCGTTGAAAGCGGCCCTGTTCGGCACACCTCAGGCCATCAGTAGGTCACCATCCGACCAAGGGGACGGTATGCCGACAGACCGCATGGGCACCTGCGAAGGGCAACTCGTTGGAGGGAACCTGTCCATCCTCTACGCCCTCCGTGGCACGCCCTACGACCTTGACACCACGGGCAAGGTCCTTTTCATCGAAGACCTCGACGAGCTGCTGTACCACGTGGACCGCATGGTGATGAACCTCAAGCTGGGCGGCCTTTTCGAGAATTGCGCGGGACTGGTGCTGGGCACGATGACGGACATGCACGACAAGAACCCCGCCGACCCCTTCGGGCTGACGGCAGAGGCCATTTTCGCAAGGACGGTGCAGGACAAAGGGTATCCGGTCTGTTACAACTTCCCGGCCGGGCATATCGCCGACAACCGGGCGCTGGCGCTTGGCCAAAACGTGAAGCTCAGCGTGACCGCCGAAGGGGCCACGCTGAGCTTCAGGAAGAGTTAGCAAGTACGCCGTTCCCTCTGTGCCGAGGGTGCGATCAGCTTAGTTGCGCTCGAACTTCGTGAACCCTGCAGGGATCTCGAACTGATCGGCCTTTTGGGGGCCGCGTGACACCTTGGTCACTTCGAGGCGGCTCACTTCACTGCCGTCCATTTTTTGTTCCGTGCCCAGCATGGGGAACACGCCCTTCGCACCGTCGATCTTCAGGAAGAACAGGGCCTGCTCGTCCTTGCGATTGAGCGTTTCCAGCATGGGGACGAAGAAATCGAAGGCGTCCTGTGCCACCCAGTAGGTGAGCATACGGTCCTCGGAAGGGCTTTTCACCACCCATTTTTCACACTTGTAACCGGCCATGTCCTTCATCTCCCCGGTCTTCTTCACATCTGCCTTGATCTCCTTGGGCAGGCGCATATTGGGCACGTCCATGTAGAGCTTACGGTCCGGGCTCAAGGCCGTTACGGTCTTGTCGTGGTCGTCCACCAGCATGATGCCCTGCACGGCGCCGCGGGAGCTGAGCTCCTCGATCCGCACATGGTCGCCCTTGATGTAGTATTTGTAATTGGTGACCACCGGCCCGGTCGTCTTGGTGAACTCGATGGTGCCCTCGAAACTTTGGGCTTGGATGGCGGCCGTGGCGGCCAGCATAGTGCCGGTAATGGCAAGGTAGCGGAGTGATCGACGCATGTGTTTATTTTTCTATCGGTGCCTGACGGCGAAAGATGCTGAACTTTGACCCTCCAACGGGGCAGGCCCATGCGGGGTTACGCACAACACAACGTTGGTTCCATGGCTGATCACAACCGCACGGGCGAACAGGGGGAGCAATTGGCATGCCAATGGCTGGAGGCCAAGGGCTTTTCCATCTTGCACCGCAACTGGCGCCATGGCCGCGATGAGATCGATATTGTTGCCCGTGACGGTGATTTTCTCGTGGTGGTGGAGGTGAAGACCCGTAACACAGCGCGATGGGGCGACCCGGAACTGTCCGTGGGCCCGGCCAAACGAAGCCATCTGATGCGAGCGGCCACCGAACTTGTACACACCATTCCCGAAGAATTGGAACTGCGCTTCGACGTGGTCAGCATTACGCACACACCCGCAGGCCCTGAGGTCCTGCACATCCCCGACGCATTTTACCCCACGCTATGAGCAAGCGCACGAACGACCGTTCCCCGAGAGGTGAACGCCCCAGCAAGGGCCCTGGCCCCAAAGGAACCGGCAAGCACCGGAAGAGCGGTGAACGGCCTTCACGGCCTGGCCGGGATGAAGGCCCCGCGCGTGGCCGATCGAAAGGACCGGGGCGCGACCGCGATGAGCGTGGAGGTGCCGGCGAAGGAAGAAGTGCCGGCCCACGCAGTTCAGCCGGGCCGAAAGGACCTCGCCGGGATGATCGTTCCCCAGGACCAAAAGGTCCCCGCCGGGATGCCGGTGCAAGAGGACCTCGTAGGGATGAAAGTGCCGCAGGGCCGAGAGGCCCCCGCCGCGACGCCGGTGCAGGAGGCCCGCGCAGGGATGAACGTTCCTCAGGACCAAGAGGCCCCCGACGCGACGATCGTACTGGTGGACCACCCTCCTCCGGACCGGGCCATGCAAAGGGCCGGCCGCCCAAGCCATGGAAGACACAGAGCCAGGACGAGCGCACTTTCCGCGAGGGCGACCCCTTGACGCGCCGCCCTTTCCGAAAAGGAGAGCGCAGCAACCGCTTCAGCTTGCCGAACCCGGCCAATGACGGGCTGATCCGCTTGAACAAATACTTGGCTCAGGCCGGCGTGGGCAGCCGCCGGGAGGCCGATCAGCTGATCACAACGGGCGTGGTGACCGTGAACGGAAAAATTGTGACCGAGCTGGGCACCAAGGTGAAGCCGGACGACATCATCCACTTCGGCGGGCAGAAGCTGAGCGTGGAGCAGAAGCGATATGTCCTGTTGAACAAGCCCAAGGACACCATCACCACCACCGACGATCCGCAGGAGCGCCACACGGTGATGTCCTTGATCGCAAAGGCCGGCCCCGAACGGCTTTATCCCGTGGGACGCTTGGACCGCAACACCACCGGCGTGCTGTTGCTCACCAACGATGGCGACCTCGCCAAGAAGCTGACGCACCCGAGCCACGGCGCACAAAAGCTCTATCACGCCACGCTGGACCGCGCATTGACCGTGGACGAGCTGCATAAGCTCGTTGATGGCGTCCACTTGGATGACGGCCCTGCGAACGCCGATGAAGCGAGCTTTGTGGGTGCTACCAAGCGCGAGGTGGGCTTGATGATCCACATGGGCCGTAACCACATCGTGCGCCGCATGTTCCAAGCGCTCGGGGCCGAAGTGGTGAAGCTGGACCGCGTAATGTTCGCCGGCCTCACCAAGAAGGATCTGGGCCGTGGCAAATGGCGCCATCTTTCCGAAAAGGAGGTGACCTGGTTGAGGCAGATGAAGGACGCGCCCAAGGATACCAAGGATGAACGCGGTGGGCGCAGGACAAGACTTTCGCAGGGTAGCGAATAGGTGCGACGGAGCGGTCTTTCCGCGAATGTGCTGACCATCTTTTCAGGTGGGCCATAGCTTTGCACCATGCTCCTCTCCCGGATCGCATATGGTGTGCTTCCGTTGACCTTGATCGTGCTGGCAGGTTGCGGACCGAAGCCCGCCAGGGTGGCCTCCGTTGCGGACCGCTCTTGGACCAACGTACAAGGGGAAGAGATCGTGTTGAGTTCCTTGATGGGAAAGGCGGCCACCGTGTTCATCACCTTGGACCCGGAGTGTCCGTTCTGCCAGCTCTACACCCAAGCTTTCGAAGGGCTATCGGAGAAGTATGCTGCCCAAGGGGTGAAGGTCGTGGGGGTGTATGCAGGGCCGTTCATGGAACAGAAGAAGGCCGCATCGTTCTCGGCGGATGCCGGTTTTGATTTTCCGCAGGTGATGGATAATGGATGCGTGCTATCCCTTGCGTTGCAGGCCCGGGTGACGCCGGAATGCTACCTCACCGACGCGCATGGAACGGTGGTCTATCGCGGCGCTTTTGATGACCGGGCTATTCGGCAAGGGCGCAAGAAATACGAGGCGCAGAAGCATTACCTCGTGGATGCGATCGATGCCTTTCTGGCAACAGGGGAGCCACAGCCAGAGATCCCTGCCGTGGGCTGCATAGTGGAATGCGAAGAGTGATGTGCGTGAGTTTATCCGCACGAGCGATCGGTCTGGCGTTGATCGGTGTGGTGCTTGTGGCGGCCATGACCGCGTGTGGAAACGATGGTGATGATCATGCTGCAGATGTGGATGTACCTGTGTTGCAAGGCTTGCCGGACACGGTGACCTTTGCGGAGGTGGCACCGATCATCCGGGCCAACTGCATGCCCTGCCATCGCGAAGGACAGGCCGGGCCATTCGCATTGGTGAGCTATCGCGACATCCGGCGCAAGGCAAAGACCATCCGCAAGATGGTGATCCACCGCTGGATGCCGCCATGGCCTGCGGACACCGCGTACAGCACCTTCCTCGGAACCCGAGCGCTCAATGCCCGGCAGATCGCAACGATCGTGAAATGGGTGGACCAGGGCGGCCTTGTGGGTGACACCATGCACCTGCCGCCCATGCCGGTCTTCCCGGAGGGTGCGTTGATGGGCATGTCCGCCGGGACAGGTAAGCCGGACGCCGTGGTATGGCTGCCGGACACGTTCGACATTCCCGGCGACAACCGGGATCGCTTTATCATCGCCAAAGCACCTTTCGAGCTGCCTCGCGACACCTTCCTCAGCGGCGTGGAGTTCGTGCCGGGCAACATGCAAGGCATCCACCACATGAACGGGGCGATGGTCTCCTATGCGGAAGGCGCCAAGAAGGACGTGTTCGAGGGTGCGGCGTACATCGACGCGGACAGCACCAAGAGCCTGAACGCTTTTGCGGAACTGCATCTTCAGAACGACGATGGCACCTGGCCCGCGCTCACGCCCAACATGGTGAACTACCTGCCCGGCCTTGCCCCGCCGATCTATCCGCCCGGCATCGGGGGTTATCGCATTCCCCGCAAAGGAGCGTTCCTCATGAACAACCTTCACTACGGCCCGTCCATGCGGGACACCATCGATCGTTCCCGCTTCAACCTGTGGTTCACCAGCACACCGCCCGGACGACCGATGCACGAACTGGCGCTCGGCACGCTTGGCATGAGCCCGATAATACCGCCACTTATCATTCCGCCGGACACGGTGATGACTTTCCGCACCAGCTATACCGTGCCGAAGGACATCAGCGTGCTCACCATCAACCCGCACATGCACCTGTTGGGCAAGCACTTCCTGGCCTATGCCGTTACCCCGCGCAACGACACCATTCCTTTCATCCGCATCAACGACTGGGATTTCCGCTGGCAGTTCGCCTACACCTTCACGCACATGCTGCACGTGCCGAAGGGTTCGGTGATCCAGGTCGTCGCCACCTTCGACAACACTGCGGCCAACCGCAACAACCCCTACGATCCGCCCCGCATGGCACGTGAACCGCTCACCGGCAACATGCGCACCACCGACGAAATGCTTCAATTCTTCGTGAACTACGTGGACTACAAGCACGGTGACGAGCAGATCAGCCTTGCTCCTTAGTGGCAGTTGGCAGTATGCAGTGGCAGTAGGCAGTATGCAGTTGGCAATAAGCAGCCTACCGACTGCCGACTGCTACTGCCGACTTCAAAAGATCACCCTTGTGCCAAAGGTCGCGGCTTCACCATTTTCACGTTCATGCGCCGTTGCCGCCAGCCATTGAGGGAGATGCATGCGAGGATCAAGGCGATGCCGATGTAGGAGCCCGGGTGCATACGCTCGCTTTCCGGCCAGATCATCAATGCGATAAGGATGGTATAGACCGGCTCCAGGTTCACGGTGAGGATCACGGTGAACGGGGAGAGCTGCTTCAATACGTGGATGCCGGCGGTGAAAGCGAAGGTGGTACAGACGATGCCGAGGATCAAATGGCCGATGAGGTCGTGCGCCGGCATGCGCCAGATCGGCTCGGGGAGCTCGCCCCTCCAGGCCAGCCACAGGCCCAGCACCACCATGGCTGCGAACATTTCATAGAATCCGATGGACATCGCGTCGCCGCGCTGCACAAGTCTGCCGTTCACCACATTGAACCACGCGGACAGCAGGGCACTGATGGTGCCTAGGATGATGCCCTCGCGGTATTCGGTCTCCAAGCCGAAGATCAGCAGCAGCGCCGCCACGATCACCACGCCCAAAGCCAGCTCGAAGCCGCTGATGCGCCGCTTCGTCCAATAGGGTGTGATCAACGCGGTGAAGAACGTGCTGGTGCTGAGGCAGGCCACTGCCACAGAGGCGCTGCCCCGCTTGATCGCCAGGTAGAAGGTGACCCAGTGCGCCAGAATGATCAGACCGGTCAAGAGGTACCGGCCCAGGTCAGGCGTGCGCGGCGAGAGCGGGCGACGCATCCAAAGAGCCACCACAAAAAGCCCGATGCAGGCGATCGCGCAGCGGATGTAGACGATCTGCAACGCGCCTTGGTCGATCCACTTGCCCAGAATACCTGTCCAGCCCCAGATGAACACGGTGAGGTGCAGCAGCAGCAGTGCATTGCGCCGTAGCCGTGGATCCTCCCCAAGCGCAGCCGGTGAAGATGAAAGGTCGACCTTCCCGGACATGGCTACAGGGTTTCCAGTATGTTGCTCAGCCGAGAAGCGCACATTCAGTGGATGGCCTGCAACTTTTCCTGCAATCCGTTCACCACCGTTTGCTGACGGTCGATCTCTTCCTGCTTCGACACTTGGTCCTTGTCGTTCTGTTTGATCGCCCACTCCAGGTCCTTGGTCTTCTTCTCCATGTCCTCAGCGGTCTTGGCGGCACGGGCGGCCTTGTCATGCAGCTTTGCTTGTTGCTTCAAACGGTTCTTTTCCACATTGGGGTCGCTCGTGCTGTCCGCTGGGGCGGTTGGCATGGAGGCATCCATTTCGCCGAGCTGCCTTTCGCTGTTTTCCTTGTCCCGACCGGCCTTCTCGCTCCGCTGTTGTGCTTTCCGGACGTTGGTCTCGGCGCGGTCTTTCTCCCGCTTCAACATGTCAAGGTCCCGTTGAAGCCGACTGAGATCGCGTCGGCCCAGGTCCAGTGCGGCTTGGGCGAACTGCTTCAGCAAGGTCAGGGTACGCTGTTGGACCCATTGGGTGCAGCCATTGAGCTCGCGTTCCGGGGTGTCCGGCCCCACGTAGCCGGCGGTGGAAAGAAACGCGATGTGCGCCGTGGTGTACAAGCCGCCCTTGGGCCGGTCCACCGCGATCAGGATCCGCATGGTATCGGGAGAAGCGGCCGGGATGCGGGCCGCGGCTCCGATCAGCTCCTTCTTGTTCGTCACCTTCACGCTGATGCTTTTCAGCTCGTTCCGCCAAAAGGACGCCACGTCCCGTTCCCGCGCATCCTCGAAGGTCGCGTCGAACGTGGGATGCACACCGTCGCTGAACTGGTAGGCGCTCAAGCCCGGCGCGGATTGGGCATGCACCGTGGCCGAAGCAAGCAGTGCGATGATCAGTACGGGCAGTGCGAAAGATCCCTTCTTCATTCGTCGTCCACGCGCGTTACGCCTCCACTGAGGATGAACTTCATCACTTCGGCGGCCTTGGCATCGATGGGAGTTACGCTGGATGCGGGCACGATGAACAGGCGGCCGCTCCATGCAAAACTGTACGGTACGTAAACCGCCACATGCGTGCTGTCGATGCCGAGGTGGGTCAGGTCCTTCTGCGTCAGAAAGCCCAATTGCGCCAGTCCGGAGCCGTCCAATGGCGTGATCAGCACGGGCTTGTCGAATTTCTTCTTACTGCCTACCAGCCCCTCCATCAAGTCTTTCAGCGCATCGTAGACGGTTTTCAAAAAGGGGACACGCCGTAGGATATCATCGCCGATCTCCGCCATGCGCTGGTAGAAGAAGGTGGAGCCCAGCCAACCGATCAGGACAATGCTGGTCAGCACGATCACGATGCCCAGGCCGGGGATGTCCACCTGGACGATCTGGTCCAGCCAGGTCAATGCCTTCACCGCTACCGCACCGATCACCGCAATGGGCACGATCAGCAGCAGGCCCCGGAAGAAATAGCCCAATAGGGCGCGGCCTATGTTCCGCTGGTCTTTCATGCCGCGAAGATATTCCCGTCGGGTGCTATTCGCCGCAAGGACGCTTCGATGCAACGGACCCAAGACTCACGACCGCGGGGCTCATGACTTCATTTCTTCAGCTCCGCCTGCACTTTCTTCGGCAACGAAGCCACCACCAGCGCATAGCTATGGTCCAGCAGTTCCCGGATCAATGCGTCCTTCACGCTGCCATCGGTGGTCACCGTGTTCCAGTGCACCTTGCTCATGTGGTAGCCTGGCGTGATACCCTCGTACTCTTCGCGCAGCATCACCGCGCGTTCCGGGTCGCACTTCAGGTTCACGCTTTCAAAAGTGTTGAGGTCGGTAAGGGCGAACATCTTTCCCACCACCTTGAACACGAGCGTGTCCGGCCCGAACGGGGTCACTTCCGTTGTACCGGGCTTTTTCAGACAGAGTTCACGAAAAAACTCGATGTTCATGGCAATGGGGCGTAGAGCACCGGGCGGCTCGGCGCGGCATCGTTGATAAAGTTGGGCACCTGCAGTTCAAGCAGGTATTCGCCGTCGCGCACCTCATCGGGTACATGGATCATCTCTGTGATCGTGCGGCGCAGGTCCACCGTGTTCGGATAGTCCCAGAAGGCATGGTGCGCGGCGAGCTCGCCTTTATCCTCCTCACGGTCCACGCTGGGAACGTCCAACAGCAGGTGCAGCACGCCGATGCTGCGCAGCCAAGCACAGGCCTCCTTCTCGATGTACGGCGGGTTCGTGCCGGTCCATTGGCGGATGCGTTTGTCACCGTCGTTCGGCCAAGTCCGGATCACCAACGCTTCGGGAATGCGATCACCGATCGCGCCACGGATCAATCCCAGCGTGATCACTTTGTCAACTCCATCGGTCGTGCGGCGTTCCGCTGGCAAAACACTAATAAGCCGAGCCGCGAACCAGTAGCGCGGGAAGACCGGGCCCACGGGCTGAACCTCCGGTGTGATATGCCCTACGCTCTCCGTGTGGGTGCCATGGCCGTGCGGGTTGAAGGCCACGTCGCGGAAATTCACGGGTGCTCCAGCCGCTACGGCGTATGTTTTGTCACCATCCTGCACAGGTGTGAAGGTGGGTGGACCCACATGCCACGCACGCGGCCCCGCACTATTCGCGTCCAACGGCAGCGACAGGTCGATGGGCTTGTTCAGCGCGATGCGCCAAGTGCGTCCTTGGTGGGTGATCTCGGCGATCATGGCTCGGGGAGAAAGAGGTCCGACGCAATGCGGTCGGCGAAGTTTTTGCCTTTTTGGGTGAGGATCAAGCGTCCATCGCGCTCCAGAAGTTCGTCCAGCGCAAGATAGCGTTCAATGGCCTTCGCATTGGCCTTGTGGAACGCCTCGCCGAGCGCGGAAAGCTCCACGCCCCACATCGTGCGCAGGCCGGTGAGCAGCCGTTCGTTGATGCGCTGCACAGGCGTGAGCGTCTCCTCTTCCCAGAACCGTTCACCACTCTCTACGCCCATGGAATAGCGCACATTGTTCGCTGTGTTCCAGCGACGTTTCGCGCCATCGAACGAATGCGCCGAAGGTCCGATGCCTAGGTAGGGCACGCCTTGCCAGTAGCTTGTGTTGTGCTTTGCGAAATGGCCCTCCTTGCCGAAGTTGCTGATCTCGTACTGTATCAGTCCAGCCTTCGCGACGCGTGCGATGCCGTGCTCGAATTGTGCCGCTTGCTCTTCATCATTTGCCGGTTTGATGCGCCCCGTTTGCACCTGCTTGTGCAAGGCGGTGCGCGTTTCCACCGTGAGGCAATAGGCGGATAAATGCGGCATGCCGTGGTCCAACGCGATGGTGAGCTGCTCGTCCCATTCCGGCAGCGACATGCCCGGCAGACCGTAGATCAGGTCGATGGTCCAAGAGGCGAACCCGGCATTAGCCACAAGTTCGATCGCTCGAAGTGACTGTTCCGCATTGTGCGCACGTCCCATCCACTGAAGGCGTTCTTCGCGGAAGCTCTGCACACCCAGGCTCACGCGCGTGATGCCAATGTCGAGCCACGCCGCCAGCACCGCTTCCGAGATGTCATCGGGATTGGCCTCGATGGTGATCTCGGCATCGGCTTCGATCGTTGCAAGTGATCTTGCATCATTCAACAATGTCCCGAGTTCCTGCACTGAAAGCAAGCTCGGGGTGCCGCCACCGAAGTAGATGGATCTTAGTGCAGCACCGTTCAGTTCAGCGATGCGTGACCGCAGCTCTGCCCGCATCGTCGCCAGCACACGCTCTTTCGTGCCCATGGACGTGCTAAAGTGGAAATCGCAGTACACGCAGGCTTTGCGGCAGAAGGGGATATGGAAGTAGAGACCGGACAAGGGGTTGAAGGTGCACTCGCGACACGCGAGCGACTGCTACGCAAAGGTCGGATGAAATACAGCGAGCCTAATGCTCGGGAGTAACCGGTGTCAAACGCTCGCGTGTCGCGTGTGCTTGACACCTCACCCCCGCAACGAGATCCTGAACGTAGTCCCTTTCCCCACCGTGGAGCGCTTCACGAAGATCTTGCCTTTGTGATAGGTCTCCATGATGCGCTTGGTGAGCGAAAGCCCAAGGCCCCAGCCGCGCTTTTTGGTCGTGAAGCCGGGCTGGAACACGGTGCGCAGCTGCCTTGCAGGAATGCCTTTGCCGGTATCCGTGACGTCCACATGCACTTCGTTGCCGTCCTTTTCCGTGGTGATGGTGATGCTCCCTTCGCCCTCCATGGCGTCCACCGCATTGCGCATCAGGTTCTCCAGCACCCAGCTGAACAGCGCGCGGTTCAACGGGACGGTGATTTCGGGATCCGTGGTATGCACTTCGATCTTTACGCGGCTCGGCAGGCGCGGACGCAGGTATTGCACGGTATCACGGAGCACAAGATCGATCTTCTCCGGCACGAGGTCGGGCGTTGAGCCGATCTTGCTGAAGCGCTCGGTGATCATCTCCAAGCGTCCTACGTCCTTGCGCATTTCGGCAACGGCCGCAGGGTCGGTACCGTTCGCGTCCATCAATTCCATCCACGCCATCAGGGAGCTCAACGGTGTGCCGAGCTGGTGGGCGGTCTCCTTCGCCATGCCCACCCACACTTGGTTCTGCTCCGCATTGCGGAAGAGGCTGAAGAGCGCGTAGCTCACCAATAGGAACAATCCGATGATGATCAACTGCACATAGGGGAAGTAGCGCAGCTGGGTGATCACGCGGCTTTCCTCGTAGAAGATGTAGTTGCGGCCACGCCCAGCGAGCGATACCTCGATTGGTGGATTGGCTTGTGCCATGGCGGCGATGCGGGCTTCGAGCTTGACAGGGTCACCGATGGTCTCCATCTCGATGTTGCTGTGCTCGATCACGTGGGTGCGCGTGCTGTCGGTGTAGATCACCGGCACGGCTGCGGTGTTCATCACGGTCTCGCTGATGAAGCTGCGGATGATGTTGTCCATCACCTGCTCCAGTTCGGTGACGATGCGGGAATCGGTGTAGTGGAGGTATTGCTTGTGGTCGCCGAAGAGGGTGATGGGGATGGGCTCATGGACGGCATCCATCCGCTTCACCTCTGCGAGCAGGGAGTCCGGGTCGTCCTCGATCCCGGGGTCCAGGTTCCTGTGGCTCGACGTGGGCCTGCCCTTGTCATCGGTGATGATCACGGGGATGGTGGTGTTGTCGCTCACCACCTTGAGGTAGAAGCTGAGGTCGTTCACGTCGTCACTGGCGAGGTGAACCTGCGCGTCCGCCCACAGCTCCACGCGCTTGCGCTCCTCTTCACGCAGCCGGTGAAAGAGCGAGTCGGTGTAGTTCACCAACTGTGCCCGGTTGCGCACCGCCTCTGCCCAGAGCTCCACTTTGCGGCGCTCCTCCAAGCGCACCTTGTTCACGATGCGGCTGCTGTACCACAGCGATGCCCCCACGATGGTCATGGCCACCAGTGCGAGCACGAGCTTCCAGCGTTGTTTCCGTGAGTAGAGGTTCATTCCGACCGCGGATGTGCGGCCCCAAAGGTTAACCGCAGATGAACGCGGATGGACGCAGATGCTGAAATGTAGCCTTTATGCCCGCTGCTTGGAAATGTATCAGCGGTCATCAGCTCTTTCAGCGTCATCAGCGTTTCATCCAACGAACTGCCTCACTCCACGCCGATGATCACTTGAGGTTCCTCTTTGTCGCTCTTCTGCAGCAAGCGCCCCAGCCCTTTCTTCGGCTTTTCCACGGGCGGTGGTGGCGTTTTCTTCTCGTCGCCGAACTCCACGGTCACCTTTCCTTGCTGTGGAGGCGGTACGGCGGAAGCGGTCTTGTCGCCGGTGACGATACCCTTCAGGATCCCCTTGAGCTGCGCGGTCTCCTCCTTCATGCGTTCCTTCCGGCGGGCCGCGGCCACGGCACCGTCGTTGCCGAACTGGAGGTTGTCCGTGGTACCGTACATGTGTAGGAATATCCGCAGGCCGGTACCGTCGTCGATGATCGGGCCGAACTCGTCGCCGCTACTTTGAGCCGTGCGGAACAGATCGCCCAGACGGAAATTCAGGTGGTCGTCCACCTCGCCATCAAAGCCGTGGATGCCGCTCACTTCCAAGTCCATCACCGAGCTGCTCACCGTCATCAAAGGAAGATGAACGGCGCGGTCCTTGATCTCGATGCGGTTCTCCAGCTTCGCGAAGGTGACGTGCGCGAGCTGCTTACGGAGTGCATCGGTGTCCACGAACGGCGCGGTGAGCGTGTTCTTTTTCAAGTAATCCGCCACTGCGATCAGCGAGGCGTGGTCGTTCAGTTCGCCGTTCAGCAGGGTGACGTCCGCCACACAGTGAAGCTGTTGTTGGTCCAGGCTGAAGTCAGGTCGCAAGGGTGCGGTGAAGGTGAGCTGCGCATCGCCGTGCCCCTTCACGTTGGCCGAGGTGATGAAGGTCTGGCCGAAATTCTGGAATTCCGTGAACAGCGTGGTGACATTGATGCCTTTGAGGTCCGCGTTGATGGTCAGCGGATACGCGGGGGCTGGCCGGGCGTCGAGCTTCAGGCTACCGCTCACGCTGCCTTCCGCAGTTTTGAATGTCAGCGGTTCCAGTGCAAGTCTTTGGCCCGTCATCCGCACGTTGCAGGCGATCTCAGTGGCTAGGAACTGTTCCATTTTCAGCTCCCCGATGTCGGCTTTAAGGTCGAGGTCGATCAACGCGGGAAGCGTGAAGGCATAGGTGGAAGCCGGCGCAGGCGTGGCCTTGGTCCTCGCGGCGAGCAGGGATGCGAGGTCCAGTGAAGGCGAGCTTCCTTTGGCTTCGATGGTGAGCCGTTGGTTGTTGAAGAGCGCATATGGCATCAGGTTGTGCAAGGTGCCGGTAAGCTCCATCGCATTGCCTTGCAGATTGAAGCGGAGGCCGTGCACCAAGGCATCGTTGCCGGCCAACGCGAGTTCGGCGTTGAGCTCGGAGACACGGTGCCGCAGACCTTTCATCTTTAGACTGGCATCGGTCAGTTTCACGCTGCCGGTGATGGCGAGTCCGTGCAGATCTGCCGCCTTGAAGTCCTCCACGTCGCGCAGCCGACCTTGGATATGGGCCGTGGCCTTCATGTTTCCGGTCACTTGTTCCAACGTGTCCAGCCCTATGAAGCGCAGCAGATCCGCGAGGCCGAGGTTGCCGTGCAGGTCAGCGATCAGCTTGGCGTTCTTCAGCCCCGCCAGGTCCATGCTTCCTCCCACGGAGCCGGAAGGGGAGGCTGCGGAAAAGTTCTTCACCACGAGTTTGCTGGGTGACCATATCGGTGTGAGCTCCGCTGAGAATTCACCTTGCACTTTGCGAAAAACGGTCTTGGACGCCAGTTCGGTGAATCGGCCATCGCGCAGTTTCATGCCAATGGAGAGCGACGGGCCCGGCGCATCCAGTGGGCCGGCGTAGTGGATGGCGATGTCCGCACTGCCGTCCATGCCGTAGCGGCCCATGGTTTTGCGAAGATTCTCCGGAAGGAGTTGGACCACGCTGCCGAGGTCCAGCCCGAAGCCATTGGCGCGCAGATCGAGCGCATGTCCGGTCTTTTCCGGGGTTACGGCCAAGGTCACGTTCAGCGGCGTTTTACCGAAGAGCAGTTCCCCTTTCTCGATGCGGAACCCGCCTTCCGGACCCCCGAAGGCCATCTTCAGGTCCACCACGGCTTTGCGGTCGGCGAGCACGGTGCCGTCCGTGTTGTCCCAGTGTCGCAACCAGATGTCCCCACGTGTGGTCAAGGTGGATCCGGGATTGCGGAAACGCGCACCGAGCGCGAGCTTAGTGCTGCGGATGGCCACCTCCAATGCGGAACGGTCATCGCGGAAGCGGCCTGCCAACCCGTCGAAGGTTACCCGCCGCAGGTCGATGTCCGCGCTGCTGCCGTTCGTTGTGGCGCTGGTATCGGTTTCCCACACTTCCCAGGTGCCGTTGCCGTTGGCGTCCAGCCCCGGATAGAGCTTCACCTCCGAGCCGTGCAGTTCACGGACGGTGTAGTTGCCGGTCAGCAGGGCGAACACACTGAATTCGAGGTAGAGGTCCTTGGCATAGAGCAGCGTGTCCGGCTGCTTTCCGTCTGTGCGCACCTCCTGTATGTAGGCATCGTGGATGCGCAGGGAGGCCTGCGGGAACCGCTTGATCAGCGTGAGCTCGATGCCGTTCTGGTGCAGGGGGGCGGTGAGGTGGGTGTTCAGCTCGGACACCAGCTTGGCCTTCACTTCATCCTGGAAGAAATAGGCGACGGCGGCTAATACCGTGAGCACCACGGCCAAGGCGGCGATGGTGAACAGGGCGAAGCGTCGGATCAGGCGTAACATGGGCAAGGTCGAAAAGTACCGGAGGGTGGCAATGGGCGGGAGCAAGCAGGCGGGGGATCGTCCACAGGTGACTGTTCAACATGAACGCGAAAGGCGTGCCGGAAGTGTGGTGTCGATCGATCAGAAGATCAGATGATCAGATAATGAAACGCCGCTCTCCGCCAGACCGCGCCCCCATTTACCTTCGCAGCCCCATGGCACAGGACCTACTGATCACGCCCACCACCTACTGCCCCTCGCTCACCCGCTATGAGCGCTGGCACACGCGTAGCGTCATGGTCGGCGACGTGGGTATTGGCGGTGCCAACCCCGTGCGGGTGCAGAGCATGACCACCACGGACACCATGGACACCGCCGCCACCGTGGCCCAGAGCATCCGCATGATCGAGGCGGGCTGCGAGATCGTGCGCATCACCGCGCCCAGCAAGGTAGAGGCGGAGAACCTCGCTGAGATCAAGAAGCAGTTGCGCGCCAAAGGCTACCGCACGCCTCTGGTGGCCGACATCCATTTCACGCCCAATGCCGCCGAGATCGCCGCACGTATCGTGGAGAAAGTCCGCGTGAACCCCGGCAATTACGCCGACAAGAAGAAGTTCGATGTGCGCGAATACACCGACGCGCAGTACAACGATGAGCTGGAACGCATTCGCAAGCGCTTCCTGCCTTTGGTGAAGATCTGCAAAGAGGAGAGCACCGCCATGCGCATCGGCACCAACCACGGCTCGCTGAGCGACCGCATCCTGAACCGCCACGGTGACACGCCGCTGGGCATGGTGGAAAGCGCCTTCGAATTCCTGCGCATCTGCCGCGACGAGAACTACCACGAGATCGTACTGAGCATGAAGGCCAGCAACACCCACGTGATGGTGCAGGCCTACCGGCTGCTCGTCCATAAGATGATGGAGCTGGGCTGGAATTATCCGCTGCACTTGGGTGTCACGGAGGCTGGCGATGGTGAGGACGGCCGCGTGAAAAGCGCGGTGGGCATCGGGGCGCTGCTGGAGGACGGACTGGGTGATACCATCCGCGTCTCACTTACCGAGGATCCGGAGGCGGAGATCCCCGTGGCGGAGGAACTGGTGGCCCGCTACCCGCGGAAGGAGCATGATCCGATCCCTCCGGTGCATGGCTCCCCTCTCCCCGGGAGAGGGGCAGGGGGTGAGGGCTTTGACCCCTTCAGCTACGCCCGGCGGCATACGCGCGAAACGCTTAACATCGGCGCACGCCATGTCCCCGTGGTGATCGCGGACATGAGCGCCAAGACCGCCATCACGCCGGCGTCCTTCTTCGCCTGGGGCTATCGCTACAGTGTTCCGAACGACAAGTGGAACATCGCCGATCAGGCCTGCGACTATGCCTTCATCGGGAAGAACAGCATCAACTTCGCCATACCCGGCACGCTGGGCATCATTCAGGAACATGCTGTATGGCTGAAGGACCGTGCCAAGCCCCGGCATTACCCGTTCATCACGACCAACGATTACCGCGCAGGGGTGGAGCAGCACGACGAATTCAACCTCGTCTACGCCACGCTGCCGGACCATGATGCCACCTTGATCGAAAAGCTCCGTGACGATCCCACGGCGGTGTTGCTGATCGACACCTACAACGCGCACGGCATGGCCGAGCAACGCCGCCTACTGTTCGAGCTGATGGAGGCGAAGTGCGAGGTGCCGGTCATCCTCGGTCGCGCGTACGGCGACATCAACCGCGAGCAGTTAGTGCTTCACAGTAGCACAGACATCGGTCCGCTTTTTTTGGACGGCATGGGCGATGGCATCTTCATAGCCGACGAAGATGGGGGGCGCGAAGACCTCGTGTGCCGTACCGCTTTCGGCATCCTTCAAGCCACGCGGACCCGCATCAGTAAGACGGAGTACATCAGCTGTCCGAGCTGCGGTCGCACCCTCTTCGACTTACAGGAGACCACGGCCAAGATCCGCGCACGGACGAGCCACCTGAAAGGCGTCAAGATCGGTATCATGGGCTGCATTGTGAACGGCCCAGGCGAAATGGCGGATGCGGATTACGGCTATGTGGGCACAGGCGCAGGCGTGATCACACTGTACAAGGAGAAGGAAGTGGTGAAGCGCAACGTGCCCGCCGCTAGCGCGGTGGATGAGCTGATCGAATTGATCAAGCAAGGCGGCGATTGGGTGGAATCGGAGTAGCTCGAAGTCCCAGTTGGGTCACTCGAAGAGGACCCTTTTATGTTTGCCGAAGTGAAGACGACGGAGTTCTCCGTTCAGTCCGATCCGGGTGGTTACATTGATGTTCATACATGATGTGCCGCCTCGGCGTGTAAGGCCATGGGACCCTAGGTGAGC
>Ga0209170_1000033_pt1 | contig 124305 bp, 106 predicted proteins | sample KloWWTKNB14_bulk_FD_187178 | JGI IMG/M metagenome (GOLD analysis project Ga0209170, IMG submission 187178) | Active sludge microbial communities from Klosterneuburg, Austria, studying microevolution and ecology of nitrifiers - Klosterneuburg... | ecosystem: Engineered > WWTP > Aerobic digester...
ACCCATAAGTCTCTTAGGGCTTTAACCCTAGCTGCGGAGTTGGTTCACCCCTGGCTTGGCTCAGTTCTCTTCAGTGATCTATCGACATCTAAGAAAATAGTTCCTTAGTGACGATGCAATACTAGAGCCTGCGTGGGTTTAGGGTTTGGCTCCTAGATAATACGCAGGACTTTCGTTCGAAACAAGCGATACGATACTCTCGCGTTCATCCAATTGACCGAAAATACAACAAGCGCGAAGAGGAATCCGCTTCCGTCAACTATCCAAGGAAAGTCGAGTTTATACGAATGACGAAAGACTAATGCAGATATGGAAAGAACGATGCCCAGAAGGCATAAAATTCGAACAACAACTGAATACATGGGGTTCACCTTAACGACAATGGTCAGTGATTCTTTGTTCGAAGCGACCTCTCCAGAGAAAATCACGTACTCCGGAAGCGGAGGATCCAGATTCACTATGGAGAACCGCTGATTCATTACATCAACATTGCCAGCAATACCGCCTTTACCCAGAAATCCGCTAAAAAATACAACGGGCGGTTGTGGTTGAACAATTCGAGAAAGACGCTCCACGAGTTTATGCACATTGTCTGCGCCCTGTATCAATATTGCCTTCATTGTTGGGCAGTATTTATGGTTCGCTCGATAGCGATTGCATTCTCGTTGTATTGTCGAATGCTCACATCACCGGGTGCAGTCATGCCTTCTATCGCCTTAAACCTCTGTAGGGTCTGTCCGGGCTTTGGCGGACGACCCTGCAGTTCACTAGCGTAAAGGTGAAGCCTTTCAACACGATCCAATTCCATTGCACGGCAAGATACTATCATATGTACTCTGTCCGAGATTAACGCGAATGCAACCGCGGCATTATGTCCACCTGCAATGCACGCCATTCGCCGTGGGAATTGCGGCTCGTTGGAGCGAATTCCATTTTGGCCAAAGACCTAGAACAATTAACTTAAATGGCAACGTGGCGTAGCGTTTACCCCTTCAACACCTTCCCAGCATCCAGCATATCCTTAATGCCGCCTACGCTGCTTAATACGCCGGTGGCCTCGTATGGGATGTAGACCACCTTATTGTTCTGGCCACTGGTCATTTCAGCTAAGGTTTCCAAGTAGCGCATGGCTATGAGGTAGTTCGCGGGGTCGGCTTTGGTACCGCCAATGGCCTGCGTTACCAGCTTAATGGCTTCAGCTTCACCTTGGGCACGGCGGATCCGGGCTTGTGCATCACCTTCTGCTTCCAGGATCTGTGCTTGTTTCTGTCCTTCGGCCTCATTGATCTGCTTCTGCTGTACACCTTCTGCCTGTAGGATCACGGCGCGCTTGGTTCCTTCGGCATCAATGATCTGCGCACGCTTGTCACGCTCAGCACGCATCTGTTTTTCCATCGCTTCGCGGATGTCGCGCGGTGGGTTGATGTCCTGCAATTCCACACGATTCACCTTTACACCCCATTTGTTACTGGCATCATCCAGAATGTTGCGCAGCTTAGCATTGATCGTATCACGACTTGTTAAGCACTCGTCCAGATCCAATTCACCAATAACGTTACGGAGCGTTGTTTGGGTGAGCTTTTCAATGGCCAACGGCAGATTCTCGATCTCGTACATCGCTTTGATCGGATCCATTACTTGGAAGTAGAGCAGGGCATTGATCTCTGTACCAACGTTGTCTTTCGTGATCACATTCTGCTTCGCGAAATCATAAACCGTTTCACGCATGTCGATGCGCTCTTTCTTGATCAGTTGCACATATCGGTTACCATCAGGAAGGTCGCGGCTTAAGCGGTAGGTAATGGGCCGTGGCTTGTCCAGGATCGGTATCAGAATGTTGAACCCGGCGCTTAGCGTCTTGTGGTAACGACCAAGGCGTTCGATCACCATGGTCTCGCTTTGTTGTACGATCCGTACGCCTTTGGCAATTACAAAGACCACCAAGAGGGCTATGAGAATAGGAATAACGAGGGAAGCGTCCATGGTTCAATTTGAGGTAAGGGGTTCTACAATTAGGGTGTTGCTTTCTACACGCACAACGGATACAAGATCACCCAAGTGCAATGCTTTGTCAGTTGTACACTCTGCGCGCCAATCATCGCCACCAACATTCACGCGACCAAGACGAAGTCCCGGTTGGAAATCTTCCGTTACGCGACCGCGCTGGCCGATCAGCGCATCCACGTTCGTGCGCACGCCATTATCTTTCCACATGCGCTTCATTAGGATCGGGCGAATAGTGAAAAAGGCCACCAATGATAGAGCAGAGAAGGTGATCAATTGTGTGGCCGGTCCAAAGCCCAAGGCCGCTACGGCACTAGCGCCAACACAACCAATGCCCAAGCATACCAAAAAGAAGCCGGGAACGAAGATCTCCGCGATAACCATTAAGATGGCTATTCCTGCCCACCAGTGCCATTGAAAAAAATCCATGTGTTCCATTGTTCGTTGGTGAAGGTACGGGCTAATGAATTATCGTATCACGGTAGCTCGTACGAACGGTTTCCCCGCTTGAAGGGCGGATGCCCCCGTAGCCTGCGCATAGGTCGTTACCGAGTGTGGACCAATGTCGCACGGGATTTTGGGTATTGCTGCAATAGGGTACTTTCGTCGCTTGCTAGGTAAATGATAGGAATAGCTCTTTTTTCTGAATTGCGATGAAACCGGTGGTAAGCATCATTATGCCATGCCGGAACGAAGGGCCGTTCATTGAACTTGCAATTCATGATGCATTGGCGCAAGAGCGTGGTGAGTTCGAGCTCGAAGTGCTTGTAGCCGTAGGACCAAGTACCGACGATACGCATGCAAAAGTGCTCGCCTTAAGTAAGTCACATGCCGAAGTTCATCTGATCGAGAACCCAGCAGGAGTGGTGCCCCATGGCCTGAATGCTGCTATTCGAGGATCCAAGGGGAAGTATATCGTTCGGTTGGATGCACATTCGCGGTATCCGAATAATTATGTCACAACACTGATCGATGCTCTGGAACGGTTGAATGCCGAAAACGTTGGTGGTGTCTGGGACACGTTGCCCGCAAACGATTCGAATAAGGCGTGGGCCATCGCACAAGTGCTAAGCAGCAGTCTAGGCGTGGGGAATGCTCATTTCCGGACGGGAACAGATGCAGAGCGCGAGGTGGATACCGTGCCTTACGGATGTTTCAGGCGTGAATTGTTCGATCGGATCGGCTTTTTCGATGAGGAGTTGTTCCGGAATCAAGATGATGAACACAATGGCCGGATCATCAAGCATGGCGGTACCATCTTTCTTCTTCCGCAAATACATATCAAGTACTACACGAGGGATACGATCGCGAAATTGTGGCGCATGTACCGCGAATATGGCTTGTTCAAACCTTTGGTGAACCTGAAGCTCGGGGCCCCTGCAACATTCCGACAATTCGTGCCACCATTATTTGTTGCAGCGCTGGTCCTACTGCCGTTCTTGGCATTCGTGAATGTCCAGCTCATTTGGTTCTGGGTAGGTCTTATTGTTGTTTATTTCAGTGTGTTGAAGTTGACTTCCATTCGGATCGCATGGAGGGGAGATCGACTTGGAGCATATGTGTGGATGGTGATCGCGTTTTTTACCGTGCACGTTGCCTATGGAGTTGGCTATTGGCAAGGCATTTTTAAGTTCTTGCTGTTCCGTAGGAAATTGGATCCATCAACCATACGCACGAACCGTTGAACGCACGCGAACTTCGCTGACACATGTCGACCCGGGACAACTCCAGACTTACAGTGCTCATGCTTTCCGGGGCCAGTTCAGTGCATACCATCCGGTGGGCAAATGCTATGGCAGCCAAAGGCGTTGTGGTGCATCTGGTTACGCAGCATGATCCCGTGGATCCGCTTTTGCCGGAGGTCACAGTGCATCGGTTCCCGCACGTTAAAGGCCTTGGTTATATCCTGAACGGTCCACGGCTAAAACGATTAGTGCTCGAATTGCAGCCGGATGTGGTCAATGCACATTACGCTTCCGGATACGGCACGTTGGCCCGTTGGGTAGGTAAAACACCGTTGGTCCTGAATGTCTGGGGGAGCGATGTGTATCAATTTCCGGAGGAAGGACCGGTGCAACTGCGCTTGCTGCGCGATAATTTGAAACGGGCCGATAGGGTGGTTTCAACCAGTAAGGCAATGGCAGCAAGGGTTAGAGAAGTTTGTCCTGCCATTGCAGAGATCGACGTTGTTCCATTCGGCGTGGATACAGCTGTTTTCAGACCGAAACCGGAGCAGGCCACAGAGCGAAAAGCACTGGTCGTTGGAACGGTGAAGTCGCTTGCCGATACATACGGAATAGATCTTTTGATAGAAGCATTTTCATTGCTCAGCAAGGACATGGAACCATTGCCCATTCTACGGTTGGTGGGTTCTGGACCGCAGGAAGAGGAGCTTCGCGCGCTGGTGCAAAAAAAGGGTTTAACGGATCGGGTCACCTTCGTTCCGCGTGTAGCACATGACAAAGTCCCGGATGAACTAGCAAAGTTGGATGTGTACGTGGCGTTGAGTCGACAGGAGAGTTTCGGTGTAGCCGTTATTGAGGCTTCGGCTAGTGAACTTCCTGTGGTTGTAAGTAACGTTGGCGGGCTACCCGAAGTTGTAGTTGATGCTTCCACCGGATATCTGGTCCCTGCAAATGACCCCGCCAGTGCCGCTCTACGAATTGCCGAACTGTTGGCTTCAGAGGATCTTCGTGGCCGCATGGGGAAGGCCGGTCGTTTATTTGTAGAGCAGGATTATGGTTGGAACGCATCCGTGGATCGAATGCTCGGTGTGCTGCACGCAGCAGTTCGCCGTAAAACCTGAACAAGGACAGTGAGGAGTGCAATTCCTTTTGCTCATCCACGTATGGTGGAATAGTAAGAAAGATGTCGGCACACCAGCTAACGCGCGGTCGACGTAGAAAACGTTCATCCGTCCAGCCTGCCTACATTTGGCCGGAACCCGAATGAAAGCGCTTATTCCACTAACCACCTACACGTATATGCACAGGTCATTATATGGCCGTATTCATGCTGTTGGCACCGGTAAGGTTGAACGAACGCAGTGACCATGGAGCGCGTTTACGTACAGATCGAACCCGGTTCGGATAGCCAGTATTATTGGCGTGATATCTGGCAATACCGAGGATTGCTTCTCTTCCTTGCATGGCGGGACGTGATGGTGCGTTACAAACAGACGACCATCGGCATTCTCTGGGTGTTGCTTCGGCCGCTGATCACGTTGGGGGCTATGTATGCCATTGGTTGGTTGTTCGGCAGTAATGTGCCGGAAGGCGTACCCCGTATCCTTATGGTCGCTGCTGCTACGTTGCCTTGGCAGTTCTTTGCTTCGGCCTTTGGTGAATCAGCGAACTCGTTGATCGCCAATTCCAACCTGCTTACTAAAGTGTATTTCCCGCGGCTTATCTTACCGCTTAGTACCATATTGGTGAGCCTCATCGACCTGTTCGTTGCATTCGTGATCCTGCTTGTGCTCATGGCGTTGTATGCCTACATGCCCGGTTGGGAGATCGTATTCCTACCCGTTTTCCTGCTGCTCGCGTTGGTCGGTGCACTTGGCGCTGGACTATTCATTGCAGCGCTCAATGTTAAATACCGCGACTTCCGCTACGTGGTTCCTGTGATCATCCAATTCGGCTTATACATAACGCCAGTGGCTTTCTCCAGTTCCGATATCTATGGCAATCCGAACATTCCAGCGGCCATTAAAACCCTTTACGCTTGCAACCCAATGGTCGCGGTGATCGATGGGTTCCGGTATTCACTATTCGGTGGCAGCATGGTCATCAATTGGCCAGGCTTTATTATCAGCACTGCGGTCAGCTTGATCATGGTGGTATTGGGTGTATGGTATTTCCGCCGCACGGAAAAAGGGTTTGCGGACGTGATCTGAACATGGCAGGAACCATCATAGAGGTCACGGACCTGGGCAAGAAATTCACCTTGCACCACAAGCAACAAGAACGCTATACCGCACTGCGCGATGTGCTTTCCAATAAAGCGCGCGGCCTGTTCAAGAGTGGATCAAGCCCAGCTACCAAAAGCGAATTCTGGGCGCTGAAGGACCTTTCGTTCAATGTGAACGAAGGTGATAGATTAGGTATTATTGGTCGGAACGGTGCTGGTAAAAGCACCCTGCTCAAGATCCTCAGCCGTATTGTTTCCCCAACTACCGGGAACATCAAGATCGGTGGTCGGTTATCTTCCTTGTTGGAAGTGGGAACCGGTTTTCATCCGGAATTGAGCGGTCGGGAGAACATCTACCTCAACGGTGCCATTCTCGGCATGTCCCGCGCAGAGATCAATGCCAAGTTCGATGAGATCGTGGCATTCGCTGAAGTGGAGAAATTCCTGGATACGCCTGTCAAACGATACAGCAGCGGTATGTATGTGCGACTGGCTTTTGCCGTGGCAGCGCACCTGGAACCGGAGATCCTGGTGGTGGATGAAGTACTGGCCGTTGGCGATGCCGAATTCCAACGCAAATGCTTGGGCAAGATGAAAGAGGTTTCTGAAGGTGGCCGCACCATTCTCTTCGTGTCCCATAACATGGCTGCGATCCAGAATTTGTGTACCACGGCGATCTACCTCAAGCAAGGTCAACTGGTTCAACAGGGGCCGACTGACCAAGTGATCTCTCGGTATTTGAGCGATGCAGCCGCAACCGCTCGAGTGGATCTTGGTGCAAGAAAAGACCGGCAAGGCAACGGTGCGATCCGCTTCAAGGAATTCATGTTGACCAATGACCGCAATGAACCGATCGCTGCCGCGCAATCCGGCTCTTCGGTCGTGCTTCAGTTCAGTTACGAAGCTCCTGTTCCGATCCGAGACCTGCATGTAGCCGTGGGTATCGACGATCAGTATGGTCAACGGATCACACACATGAGCAATGACGTTGCGGGCATGGAACTAAGCACAACGAATCGGAACGGGTATGTGTCCATTCGCATTCCCAAATGCCCGTTGCGCAAGGGGAATTACGCGTTCACATTGTTCAGTAGAGCAAATGGTGAGATCGCGGATTACCTCCTCAACGCTGGTACCTTCCATGTGGAAGGCGGTGATTTCTTCGGGACCGGTAGGGCTTCGGATGACGACCAAGGTGCCTTCTTCGTTGAACATACCTTTGAGGTTGTTTGACCGTTATGCTTCGCCATGAACCGCACCAGATCATATGGACCAATTGATGCCTGTTCTTTCCTGCATGACCCTAGTGTTTCACGGCCGTGATCTTTCAGAAACATGTACCTATAGGAAACGATAGATGGAATTGGCGCCGATCGTTGTTTTCGCATACAAGCGTCCGGCTGAGCTTCAGCGGATGCTACGGTCGCTTGCCACCAATGCTGAAGCCGCAGAAAGTCACTTGATCCTGTTCTGCGATGGCCCCAAAGCGAATGCTTCGTACATGGATCGCGTAGGGATAGAAAAGGTGCACGCAATTGCGAACAACGTTATGGGCTTCAGAAAGTTGGAAGTGATCGAAGCGCCGGAGAATAAAGGCCTGGCCCGTTCCGTGATCGATGGGGTTACGCACGCTACCAATACATACGGACGTGTGATCGTAGTAGAAGATGATGCTGTGCTTTCGCCGCATTTTCTGCATTTCATGAACGGCGCTTTGAATGCCTATGCTACCAACGAGAACGTCTTTTCAGTTGGTTCATGGAATTATTACGCAGATCCCGAAGGTGTGGATGAGACCTATTTCAGCCGGTATCCGGATAGCTTGGCGTGGGCCACATGGAAACGCAGCTGGGATCTGTTCGAACAGGATGGTGCCGCGCTCTTGACCAAGTTGAAGGAAAAGGATCTGCTAAAGACCCTGGACGGCGATGGTAACGTGAAGTATTTCAGTGAAATGCTGAAGGCTCAAGTGAAAGGAGCAATTGATAGTTGGGCCATCCGCTGGACAGCGAGCTGTGTGCTACATGGAAAACTGAATGTGTTCCCGCGCATGTCCATGGCTCTGAACAGGGGTTTCGGTGATTCCGCTACCCATGAAAAAGGTGATGTTACGTATTATGATGGACTGGCCCTTGCAACAAAGCCGGTGGCCATTTTTTCGCAAGAGGTAATTGGATCGGAACAAGCCTTCAATGATTGGGTCTATTTTGTTGGCCAACACTTTGAAGGAGGAAGTGATACCTCTTTGAAAACGCGCATCTGGCGGGCAATGCCGACGAGCTTAAAGGAATGGAACGCTCGTCGAAAAGCGCAGGTAACGCCGAGCCCGAAGCAACTGGAGTTTGAACCAGTAGGTCGTGAGTTCGTTTTTGATCTCGGCCTTCTGGTGGATCGCTATTATATCGAAGCGTTCCTTCGATCCCAACATGCACGGATCTCAGGCCGTGTGATGGAGGTCGAAGAGCCGTTGTACACGAAGAAACTCGGTAAGAGCGTATCACGATCAACCGTTCTGAAGAGTACAGGACAAGCTGTTGATGGTATTTGGATCGGTGATCTCACAAAACCGGAAACGCTTCCCGAAGGTGAAGTGGACGTATTCATCTGCACACGAACGCTGAACTTCAGCTACGAGCATCACGCAGCGGTTCAAGGCATATATCATGCGCTGGAAAAGGGTGGTGTTGCGCTCATTACAGTGGCTGGCTTAGTTCCAATAAGTCGCAATGATGTTGATCGTTCGAGTGATATTTGGCGTTATACCGCACAAAGTGTTTTGCGCATGTTCGAGGATGTGTTCGGAAAGGGGAATGTGGAAGTAGTTAGTTACGGAAATTCGTATGCCGCAGCATGCTTGGCCAAAGGATTTGCTGTTGAAGAGTATGATGTTGATCTTCTGAACAAAGAGGATGCGGATCATCCGGTAGTGATCGGAATTGTAGCGCATAAACCGAAATGAGGAGCCTGATCAGTCGCATAATCAAAGGTAAGCCTACGGAAGAGGCTGCGTTGATCAATCAGGCGAACGCTTTTCCGCGGTACACGCCCACAACGGTGAATTTTCGGCACTACACGCTACAGGTTACGGATATGCTGTCGGTAGCTTGGCAGATCCATGAATTCTTCGCCGATGAACGAATGAAGTTCTTCGCCACCAATGACCAACCCTTGATCGTGGATTGTGGTGCGAATGTGGGCGTTTCATTGATCTATTACAAAGCGCTGTATCCGCAAGCACGCGTTATCGCTTTCGAGCCTGATCCAGCAGTTTTCAAGTGCCTTGAACAGAACGTGCAGCAGAATGATCTACAAAGGATCGACCTTCACCAAAAAGCAGTCTGGGTGAATGCCGATGGTGTTTCGTTCGGTAGCGATGGTGCGGATGGCGGTTCGATCCACAACGCGAAGGGACGTGCTAAGGTCCCTACTATACGTTTGCGGGATCTACTGCTCCAACACGAGCGCATCGATCTATTGAAAGTGGATATAGAGGGTGCCGAGACCAAGGTGCTACTCGATTGCGATGATGCCTTGCAGCGCATTCGATATCTCTACGTTGAATACCACTCGTTCAGCGATCAGGATCAGGAATTACACACGCTGCTTGCCGTTCTGGCGAAGAATGGTTTCCGCTATTATGTGGAGCGGGTGGGGCCCAAGCATCAACATCCGTTCGCAGGCATGAAGCCCGCAGAAATGGATATGCAACTGGATATCCATGCCATTCGCCAATAAACTGAAGGATCGGTTGAGACCGGTGGTGCGTCGCGTAAGGACTGGCGCGAATACAACCTTATATGGCAATTGTTCCGTGTTGCTCTACCATCGCGTTATCAAACTGGAGAGCGATCCACAACAGCTCTCCGTTGATCCCGACAAGTTCAATGATCACTTGGTATTTCTCAAAAAGAATTACAACGTTCTTTCTGTCCAGCAATTCGATCGCCACTTGATCGATCAGACCAAGTTCCCGGAAAATGCTGTTCTGCTCACCTTCGATGATGGCTATGCGGATAACCACCATTACGCCCTACCATTGTTGGAAGAACATGGTCTTCAAGCATTGTTCTACATCGCCAGTGGTTACATCGGCAGCCAGCGTGAATTCTGGTGGGACGAATTGGAACGGCTCCTGCTGTTGAACCCTGAAATGCCGGGAACACTAACCTCGAGCATTGAACGGATCGGACCATTTTGGGATACGTTACCTAGCCCAACGGAACTGCGTGTGATCTACGAACGATCCTTGGAAGAACTGCGCGGTTTGCCCAGCATACAGCGCGATGCATTGCTCGGAAAATTGCGGGTCGCCTTACACGATAGCGGACAACGTGAAAGTCATTTGCCTATGACGGAAGATGAATTGCGTGCATTCGCAACATCACCCAGCGTAGTGATCGGTGCGCATACCGTTGGACACCCTTCATTGGCACGGCTAGCAGAAGATGAGCAACGCATGGAGATCACGCAGTCGAAACAACAATTGGAGAAACTCTTGGGTAATGTGGTTCCGTATTTCTCATATCCCTTCGGAACGGGTGCGGATTTCAATCCGGTGACAACACGACTCGCCAAGGACGCGGGTTTCGATCACGTGGCAGCGAACTTCCCGGGTGGAGTGCATGCACGTTCACCGAGGTTTTCATTTCCACGTTTCCTTGTCCGGAATTGGGATACGAGGGAATTTGCTCGGAATATGTCCGAATTTCGCAAGCAATGAAGGTGGTTCACCTTAATACCAGTGATTTCGGCGGAGCCGCTATGGCCGCTATCCAATTGCATCAAGCGCTATTGGATCAAGGTGTTGAGAGTGATCTGCTCACGTTGAACAAGACCCGGAACGATATCCAACGACATCACCGTGTTGCGCCTTTCTCGCTATTTGCTATTCCACTTGCGGCACGTGTCACTTACAAAGCTCGACGGTTGATCGAAGTGGTCGGTCTTGTACGGGACCAGCACAACGCTCCGGACAATAAGAACCTGTTCGGTAGGCCGGAAGAACGGGAGATCTTTACGTTGCCCTACTCGTTCTTTCCAATATGGAAACATCCATTGGTAAAAGCAGCTGATGTGGTCCACCTGCACTGGGTGAGCTACGGAATGATCGATCATCGTGAGTTCTTTCGCAATTGTGATAAACCGATCATATGGACCATGCACGACATGAACCCATTCACGGGTGGCTGCCATCATTCGGATGAATGCTTCGGTTATCAGTCCGATTGCCCCGTGTGTCCGCAGCTTAAGGACCATGCGCTTGCGCAACATTATTGGACCTATAAGAAGCGTGGTATGTATCAGGTCGAGAAGCAGAATATGAGGCTGGTAGCGCCTTCCAAGTGGCTTGCGGATAAAGCCAAGTTGAGTGTGATGCTTGGGAGCCGGCAGATCGAAGTGATCCCGAATGGATTCGATACCACGGTTTTTCGTGTCCAGGATAAGCTAGAAGCTCGCAAAGCCTTGGACTTACATGCGGATAAAAAGATCATCCTATTCAATTCACTTGATGTGGATAATGAGCGGAAAGGGGCAGGATTGCTCAACGCGGCACTCGATCAACTCGGCCATAATGATGCGGTTCTTGTTCGCATTGGAGGAAAGAATGGTGGATCCACGCGATCGAACCATACGATCGACACGGGATACATCGAAGACCCAATGGTGCTGGCCCAGTACTACGCAGCTACGGATGTGTTCGTACTTCCTTCTTCCGCGGAAAATCTACCGAATACGATCAGTGAGGCACTGTTATGCGGCTGCCCGGTGGTCGCGTTCAACGTTGGTGGTATCCCTGAACAGATCAACCCGGAAAATGGCATGCTTGTTACGGAACGCGAGCCTGCTATATTGAGTGCAGCCATTCGCGAGGCGCTTCAACGTTCTTGGAATTCAAGCGCTATTTCAGCTGCGGCTGTAGCGCGCTATGATCGCCGCGAAATTGCACGAACCTATTCTGAGCTGTACAAGTTCTGATCCAACGTGGAGCAACTCACGATCATAACCATTTGCCGCAATGACCGCGCTGGTCTGGAACGCACGTTCGCCAGTGTATTCGGGCAAAACTCACGGGCATTCGAATTCGTAGTGATCGATGGCGCCAGTTCGGATGGCAGTGTGGACCTGATCACCAAAAGTGCAGAACGCATAACCAAATGGATAAGCGAACCCGATGCGGGGATCTACGATGCGCAGAATAAAGGGTGGCGAATGGCTCACACCCCGTTCGTGTTGTTCATGAATGCAGGAGATACGTTCGCTTCGCATACCGTTCTGGAGCAATGTCTACCGTTGCTTACGGATCAGGTTGACATTGTTTACGGCGATGCGGAATTGAGTGATGCCGCAGGAACATACGCGACCAAACATCATCCGACCGAAATGACCTCGGCCTATTTGATGAAAGAAACGGTGGCGCATCAATCACAGTTCATTCGCAGAGCGCGTTTGGAAGCATTGGGTGGTTATGATCTGCGTTATCCCATTGCGGCGGACTATGCATTCTTCGCCGAACTATTCTGGAAGCATGATCCTACGCTGTTACATGCAGGTCTGGTCGTGAGCCGATTCGATACGACCGGTGCCAGTTCTGATCCTACCCGTAAGCTTCAGGTCGCCGCAGAACGCAAAGCGATCCAACGCCGGTTCGCACCCAAGGTCTGGTTCAAGGTGTATCATGCCTATGCCGCATTGAACCGCATGATCGGAAGATGAACAGCCCTGCACCGATCGTTTCCGTGATCATTGCCACGTATAATTACGGCCGGTACATTACTGATGCGTTGAGGTCGGTGCAAGCGCAAACCATGCAGGACTGGGAGTGTATCATTATTGATGATGCCAGCACCGATAATACGGCAAGTGTTGTTTCTTCATTGATCGAAAGAGATCCACGCTTCACATACGTCCAATTGCCCGCGAACGGCGGCGTTTCTGCGGCAAGGAATCACGGATTGCAACGCGCCAAGGGCGAGTTCATCCAATTGTTGGATGCCGATGATCTCCTTGCGCCTCTTAAGTTGCAAGTGCATGTGGACGCTATGCGCAGCGAGCCGGAATTGGGTGTGGTCTATTCGGATTTCTATCATTTCACTGACCCGACCATAAGTGGGCGGGTAGGTGAGTACCGGGCCGATGAAAAGCTGAATGGCGCGCGAGATCGCGTTGTCGCGCGATTGATCCATGGCAATGTTTTCCGACTGAATACAGCCCTTTTCCGACGTAGCGCATTGGACCGGATCCATGGTTTTCGCAAAGAATTCCGGTACATTGAGGACTGGGACTTCTGGTTCCGTATGGCAGCCCATGGAACACGTTTCCGGTTTTTGGACAAGTCCGAAGCGATCAGTGGTGTGCGTAGGACCCAAGGTAGTTTAAGCAAGGACCTACCCGCCATGCGCAGCCACCAATTACCCGTGCGCCAGGATCTTTGGGTATCCGTACCACTTTCATTCAAGAACAAGATCATGTTGTTGGTCCGGTATTGTGATTTCCTACTCCAAATGCTCTTCGTACACCGTGAACCGATACGCATCAATGACACTGGGAAATACCCATTCTTGTTTTATGTGGCGATCACCTCCCTATTGATCTTGCCGTTCTGGCTGTTGTTGACCATCTTCGTTCGGACGTGGAGGAAATGAACAAAGCGCAAGCCAACAAAGAGATCGAAGGACAGGACGAAATAGCTCCGGTTCTATCGTTCATCGTGGTGAGCTACAATACACGGGATATTCTCGGAAATTGCCTGGCATCTATCCAAGCGCATGTTACTAGATCGTATGAAGTGATCGTGATCGACAATGCCTCTTCGGATGGTTCACCAGAACTGGTTGGATCAGATCATTCCAATGTTGTTCTTATCCGAAGTGATGTGAACCTCGGTTTCTCCGCAGCGAACAACCTCGGCATGGAGCGTGCGAAAGGGAAGTACTTGATCCTCCTGAATTCCGATACGGTAATTACTCCGAACAGTATCGGAACGTGGCTTGATGCGCATGAACTAGCCAATGCCACGATCTCTGGCCCAACGCTTGTGTACTTGAACGGAAGCCAACAAACCAGTGCATGGAAAGTACCACGACCACTGGATTCCGCGCTCGAAGCGGTTTTCCTTCATCGGTTGTTCGGTCGCCGCGGTTATCCCATGGAAATACCTAAGGAAGGGCGTGAGGTCGGTTTCATTTCAGGCGCCGCAATGCTTTTTCATCGTTCGGTATTTCTGGAATTAGGTGGGCTGGATCCGATCCTGTTCTGGATGGAAGATGTGGACCTGTGCGTGCGCATTACGCGAGGTGGTGGAACCTGCTGGCAATTCCGAACGCCGCCTATCATCCATATCGGTGGACAAAGCTCAGCGAAAGAGCCTTCCCGCATGATCAGCAATCAATTGATAAGCCGGATCAAATTCACTCGAAAGCACCGTAATGGGATCGCATCATTCGTAGTTGCAAGATCGGTGTACATACAGGTGATCACGCGGATCTTAGGGTTCGGGTTCATAAGTCTTTTTCGAAACGAACCGCGCGCAAAAGCATACCGTTATACTTTCGGTAAACTGAATCGTTACCTGTTCCAAAGCGACACATCGATCTGAAAACGCTCACACAGGATTCACTCTTTTCCATGGCCTTTTGGGCCTGGTTGCTGGTATGCACACTGCTGCCGATCAGCGGGGCGTGGCTACCGGTACCACTCGCGATCGCGCTACTCCTGGGTATTGTTCTGGCAATCCGCTCACGCTCCCTTCCGGATCTGCAATTGATCTGGCCATTGTTCGCGTTTTATGCGCTGCATCTAGTAGGTATGGCATGGACCACGGATATCGATTTTGGGCTGTTCGACCTACAGATCAAATTGGGACTGGTGCTTTTGCCTTTCGCGGTATGGCCTTTGGTGCAACGAGTTCCTGATCTGTTGCATAAGAGCATGGTGGCGTTTTCACTTGGTATGGTGGTGGCCATGATCCTGGGTTTTTCGAAAGCCTGGAACTGTTACACCGATTCCGGATTGTTCAATTGTTTCAGTCAAAGCACGTTCTCGTTCGATCTGCATCCCAGCTACACGTCTTGGTACGGCTGTTGGATAATAGCCTATTGGGGCTACCGGTTGTTGCACGGTGAGGTCACAGGCTTTCCGCGATGGCTGACTGTCGCTTTCAGCGTAGTAACGTTCCTATGGATAACGATGCTTGCCAGCAAGAGCGGGATCATTGGTCTTGGCTTGGTGCTTGTTTTCCTCTGTTACGTGGTAGTAATGCGCATCAAAGGGAGAACGCGATCGATCCTATTAGGTACGGCATTAGCGCTCGTCGGTGGAGCGGTCTGGTTACAAGGACCTTTGGTGAAAGCCCGGATGGCCAGCGGTGTGAATGCTATCAAGAATGCGTTCGCCGGTGATCCTGCGATGTACACCAGCACGGATGGTAGCGATATGCGCACCGTGGTTTGGCTGTGCAGTATAGAACGTCTGCAACAGGAACCCTTCGGAGCCGGCACAGGGGATATCAAGCATGCATTAATGGATTGTTATCGCTCCAGAGGCGCCGTGGAAGCCGAAAAGCGGAATTTGAACAGTCACGGACAATTCCTGCAAGGTGGGGTAGCCTTGGGCTGGCCGGGCCTTATTGTTGCATTGCTCATTTTCATATGGCCATGTTACCTAGCATGGCGGCGAAAGGACCTGTTATTGGTGGTTTTTGCCATGTTGTTCGTCGTGAACGCTGCGGTGGAATCGGTCCTTGAAGTGCAAGCGGGCGTAGTGTTCTTTGGTGCATTGCTCGGGTTGTTACAAAGAGTGCGACCTTTACGGTCCGACCTTATCGATCGACAACCAGTCTCCGCATGATCCCGTTTTCTCCCCCCAGAATAGATGATATTACCATCAAGGCCGTGGAAGATGCACTCCGCAGCGGATGGATCACTACAGGGCCTAGGACCAAGGAATTCGAAATACAACTTACCAAATACCTTGGCGCTGAGAAAGTGATCGCATTGAACAGCTGGACCAATGCCTGTGAATTGGTGCTGCGTTGGTATGGGATAGGCCCTGGTGATGAAGTGATCGTTCCCGCTTACACCTATTGCGCAACGGCGAACATTGTGATGCATGTTGGTGCGAAACCTGTAATGGTTGATGTTCTTGATGACTTCACCATGGACCCAGAAGCCGTGCGCAAGGCCATAACGCAGCGGACAAAGTGTATTATTCCAGTTGATATCGGTGGATTACCTGCGAGGGTTGAGGAGATCAAGCGCATAGCGGAAGAAATGTGCGCCTATTTCACGCCAGCGGTGAATCTCCGCGTGGCAGGTAGCAATCCGCAGATGAGACTTGGTAGAGCGTTGGTGTTGTGTGATGCAGCCCATTCATTCGGTGCGCGAGTAGATGGGAAGCCGGTTGGTACCCAAGCAGATATTACCGGGTTCAGTTTTCATGCCGTGAAGAACCTTACAACGTCAGAGGGTGGGGCACTGGCTTTCAATCTGCCGGAGCCTTTCGATGTGGAGGAATTGTACGCATACATCAATGTAATGAGCCTGCATGGTCAAAGCAAGGATGCACTTGCCAAGACCAAGCCCGGTGCTTGGCGGTATGATGTTACACAGCCCGGCTATAAGTGCAATATGACGGATATACAAGCTGCCATTGGGCTTGTGGAATTGGCCCGATACGATAGCGAGACCATGCCGCGCAGGAAGAAAATATGCGCTCAATACGATAAGGCGTTCTCTTCGGATGACCGTTTCATCATTCCTGCGTTCACTGTTGAAAGGACCCCGATCAAAGCATCAACCGCCATTGGGTCGGATCATATTATTACGAACGAAAGCAGTTATCACTTGTACATGTTACGATTGGCAAGTGTAACAGAGGCACAGCGTGATGCCGTTATCGAGGCCATTTCCAAACGTGATGTGAGCGTGAACGTCCACTTTCAACCGTTACCGCTTTTGAGCTTCTACAAGAGCAAAGGATACCGCATCGAAGATTGTCCGAACGCCTACAAACACTATAGCTGTGAGATCAGTTTGCCAGTGTATTATGATCTTACCACTTCTCAAGTCGACCAAGTGGTGACCGCTGTAAAAGCCGCTGTTACCGAAGTACTGGAACGGTGATGCTGAAACGCGGTTTTGATATGATCGCATCCGCGTGCGCACTGTTGCTGTTAGCACCTCTACTTTTCGTGTGTGGCTTGTTGGTGGCTCTTACTTCTTCGGGTGGAGCGTTCTTCCGTCAAACGCGAGTAGGGCGCGATGGAAAGGAATTCGATCTATTGAAATTCAGGACGATGCGCGTGGGTAGTGAGGCCCAAGGCCAGATCACCGTCGGTGGAAGAGATCCTCGGATAACGCAGGTCGGTTATTTCCTGCGCAAGACTAAGCTCGATGAATTGCCGCAACTGATCAACATCCTCAAAGGTGATATGAGCGTTGTTGGGCCACGGCCGGAGGTACCGAACTATGTGGCCATGTATGCACCGGAACAACGCAAAGTACTTACGGTCCGGCCAGGCTTGAGCAGCTTAGCGAGTATTGCCTACATCAATGAGAACGAGATCCTTGGACGTAGTTCAGATCCGGAGCGCACCTACATCGAGGAGGTGATGCCTGCCAAGTTGAAGTTGGATCTACAGTATGTGCTTGAGCGTAATTTGAGACTTGATCTGTGGATAATCGCAAGAACCTTCTTGAAGTTGTTGAACCGCTGATCATGGATCTACTTGGACCATGCCCACAATTATCTGATCATCGTAGATCATATCCATCAGCGTTGTCTGCGTTCCAACTCTTCGACCACGCAGGGGCTCCATCAGCTGATCAGCAAATACGCTAATTAACTAAACCTCCGCTGGTCCCAACAGATCCCGCAACGTTTCCAGTTCCGCGCTACGTTCAGTATCGCCCATCTTCTTGTAGCTATTGGCCAAATTGTTCATCTGGCGGCGAATAATATCCAAATTCGTACACGGCTGATAGAACGAGGTCCGTCGTTCGATCTTTAGTTTTTCCAGGAATTCGTTGATCTCGTTGCGACCAAGAATATCGCCTTGGCTGAATGCATTTACGTAGAACAATACGTTCTCTTCACCATCCTGGCCATGATCGGCACCGCCCATGCTTTCTTCATCCAAATAGGCGAGAACGAAATGGTTCGGTAGGTTCACGCCCCGCATAGGGAGGCCTAGATCCTCAGCGAGTACTTGGTAAATGATGGCCAACGAAAGCGGATTGCCTTTTTTGCTGTCCAGCACCTCGTTAATGTAGGAGTTCTGCGGTGCGTGATAATTGCGCTTATTGCCTTTGAAACCGTGGATCTGAAAGAAGATGTGGTTGAACACGCGCACCTTTTCGAACGCGGTCAAATGATCGGTCAATTCCAACCAAATGTCCTGACGAATGGACGCCAAGCGGGCTTTCACCTTTTGCTCATCCATATCCGGATACCGGTACCTACTGATGATCAATGCGCCTTCCAACAGGTCTTCACCGCCACTAGCATGCCATGCTTTTAGACGATCCGTAACACCGGCCAGATGGATCGTATGCAAGATGTCCTCGATCCGGTTGCGGAACATATCGCCTAGGTCGTCATACTCCCAAGCGCGTTCCAATTGCGGCACAACTTCCTCGCCCAACCCAACGATCTTGCTACGTATCTGGTCGTAGACAGCTTCATCAGGGTCGTCGATCAACGTGATCAGGGCGCGTAGCTCGTTATCGCTCATGGTGGTGGCGAATCTATTCGGGATGTGGCTTTGTTACGGCACAGCCGCACTCCATGTTTTCACAGGTACGCTGTTGATGGAAAGTGGGATCTCGCCATTCAACAAACTCCTGCTCAAAGGAACATGCTGGGCGAATGTGTTGAATGCCCCAGAAAGTTACACTATTGCAACTACCGGATCAACTCAACCCGCACCTCCATCTGGTTCATGATCACACCAGCTCCGGTGCTTATGATACGCGGGTCCTTGTTGCTAGTTGCTACATCGCTTACTGTGAGCACACCTGCATCGCGGATGTAATGAATGTTGCGTAGGTCAACCGATAAGCCCAAAGTGATCTTGAACTGGCCGGAGGTGAGTACGATCCCATCACTGATGAATACGGCATCGTACGTGCCGGGCGCTATGGTTTGCAGTGAACTCCACGTCGTGCGGATCGGGAAATCGAGTAGGGTGACCAGACCGATCGCGATGATGAAATTCTCTAAAGGGCGGTCTATTTGGAAACGGACCCTGATCTGCCATGGACTGCCAAAAGGTAGCTCGTTGGTGGGTCGTCCTTGTTCATCTTCTATACTTAGCCATTCTGCAACTGCGCCTTCTGATCGGAAGCCTTTAGGCAATTCGATCTGGAAAGTGGATGCACTCTGTGTGTTCAGCTGTAAATATGTTTCAACCACATCGCGCATTGCACCGGTCGCTACTACAGTTCCTTTATCCAATAGTATACCCTTGTTGCAGAGGCGTTGCACCGCATCCATTTGGTGACTGACGAATAGAACAGTGCGGCCTTCGCTTGCAACGCTCTCCATCTTTCCCAAACACTTACGCTGGAAGGCTGCATCGCCTACGGCAAGTACCTCATCCACAATAAGGATCTCGGATTCCAGATGTGCTGCTACCGCGAAGGCGAGTCGGGTGTACATGCCGCTGCTGTAACGCTTTACGGGGGTATCCAAGAAGTTCTCGACCTCACTGAACGCCACGATCTCATCGAACTTGGAGGCGATCTCCGCGCGTGACATGCCCAAAATGGCGCCATTCAAATAGATATTCTCCCGACCCGTTAGCTCCGGATGGAAGCCTGTGCCAACTTCCAACAAGCTGGCCACACGACCATCAATGACCACGCGGCCTTTGGTGGGTTCGACAATGCGGCTCAGGATCTTAAGTAGGGTGCTTTTACCCGCTCCGTTCCTGCCGATCATGCCTACACGGTCGCCTGCTTCAACTGTGAAATTGACATCGTTCAACGCAAGGAATTCTTCAGAGGAAATAGCGGGATCACTCTTCTTGAACAGCGCTTTGGCCTTCTCCGTTATCACGTCACGCAGCGCAGTGTACGACCCACGCGTTTGGTGCTGTATCACGTACCGCTTGGTGAGGTGTTCTACGGATATGATCGGTTCGCTCATCAGATCACATCGGCAAAGCCTCGTTCTGTTCTACGGAAGTAACGGATCCCAATAAAGAGAAAGAAAAAACTGACACCGATGGAGAGTAGGAAACCAGGAATGTACAAAGCCGTTTCACCGCCTAGGATGCACCATCGGAAACCATCGATCACACCAACCATCGGGTTCATGGCGTATAGCAATTTCAGCGCTTCAGGGATGCGTATGCTTTCGTAGATGTCCGCACTGCTGAAAGCCACGGGTGAAACGTATAGACCGAATTGCACAATGAACGGAATGATGTAGCGGAAGTCGCGGTATTTCACATTCAATGCCGCGATAAGTATACCAGTGCCCATTGCAGTCACTAAGGCAAGCAGTAGAAAGAAGGGAAGCAACAGTAATTTAACGTCCGGCGCGAATTGATAGAAGATCATCAAAAGCACGAGGATGATGAATGATATCAAGAAGTCGATCAAACACACGATCACGGTGCTTGCCGGTACGATCAAGCGCGGGAAGTAGATCTTGGTCAGCAAATTCCTGTTCGCTACCAGACTATTGGCCGCCTCACTGAACGCCGTGCTGAAGAAGGTCCATGGAAGTGTTGCGGCACCTACTAGTAATAACCGTGGTACATCTCCGGGCAACTTGCTCTCGAACAACCATCCTAAGAAAGCCATAACGCTCAATGTCAATACAGGTCGGATCACACTCCATGCTACTCCGATGGTGGTCTGCTTGTATCGCACAAGAATGTCGCGCCAAGCCAAGAAGCCGAACAGCCCGCGGAACTTCCACAGGTCCCGCCAGTAGTGCTTATCGGCAGAGCCTGGTTCGAGAATGATGCGGTGTTCGTGCATAATGAGCCTTCTTCTTTTTCAACCCGATCGGGAGCGAAACTACGGTAAGCGCTGGCTTTGGGAACATTGCACAAGATGTTGGCTATGGCATTTGGTAATTACCTTCATCCAATACATCGGAGTCCATGAGATCATTGCTCGTATGTTCATTTATTGCGTTCTCCCTGTATTTACATGGGCAAGTTGTCAGCAATATTTCGTGCTCAAGCTCAGCAGCTGAACTTGCGATGCGTGGCTTACATGACCCATTGAATTATACAGCCTCGGATGTCATTGATGATCACGCGGAGATCATTTGTGAACTACGAAGCGCGATCTCTGCGGATTCGTTGAAGGAGAGCCTGATGTCCTTTCTGCAGTTCGGCACGCGAAATACGTTCAGTGATACCGCGTCGGATGTCACCGGGATCGGTGCCGCACAGCGCTGGGCCTTTGACCGGTTCCAACAGATAAGTGAAGCAAATGATTCCCGATTGATTCCGGCCTACATTCAATTCGATAATGTCGACAACCAAGGCGTTTGTGGAAGCGCGAATGGTTTGCGAAATGTGATCGCTGTGTTACCCGGGCGATCCGTCAATGAACACCGTACTATCATTATTGAAGCGCATTATGATAGCCGTTGCACGGATCTCTGCGATCTGGAATGCGATGCTCCTGGTGCGGAGGACAATGGAAGCGGCTCCGTTTTAGTGCTTGAATTGGCTAGGACCCTCAGCAAGTACACCTTTGACAATACGTTGGTTTTTATGCTTACTACGGGCGAGGAACAAGGGCTTTTGGGTGCTAAAGCAATGGCACAATATTGCGCTGATAAGGATGTTGCGATCAAGGCCGTACTGAACAATGATGTGGTTGGGGGAATTTATTGTGGCAACAGTTCTTCTCCGCCAAGCTGCCCTGGACCGGGTGCCGTGGATAGTTTGAACCTCCGCATATTCAGCAATGGCACTGCACAATTCATGAATCGTGGCCTGGCTCGGTCGATCAAACTTTTCTACGAGGAAAAATTGCGGACCGAAGTTGCAGTGCCCACCACCATTGAGGTCATGAATATGGAGGATCGGGTTGGTCGAGGCGGAGACCATATTCCTTTCCGCCAACTGGGTTTCACCAGTGTACGTTTCACCGCAGCGAATGAACACGGTACTGGGAACCCTTTATCACCGGGGTATACGGATAGGCAACATACAAGCGATGATATTCTGGGAGTTGATACGGACGGTGACCTTGTAATTGACAGTTTCTTCGTGGACTTCAATTACCTCCAGCGCAATACCCTGATCAATGGGATGACCGCTACACTACTTGCATTGGGCCCAGAGGCACCGGAAATAACATTGGCCGATGAACCCACGGGATTGCGTGTCGCCATTGTGCCACCATCCGGGTGCAGTACGTTCCGTGTTGCCGCTCGCAGGGTGAACAGCCCCGTGGAGTTCACTGCGGTCTATCTAACAACTGAAACTTCGTTCTTGATCCCTGGGCTGGTAGCAGGAAGTGGCTATTATATCTGCGCCGCAGCCATTGATGATAATGGAGTCACCAGTTCGTTCTCGAGTGAATTGTTGGCTGTGAGTGATGCCGATACGCCTGAAGCCCCTATGGATGATCTACCATACGGAATAAACTGCTCTGCGATCGGGATCCTGGATCATTCACAACCTGATCCGAGCGTTTTCATGTCTTGTTTTCCGAATCCGACCAGTTCCAATACCACCTTTGTGGTAGTTCCATTGAACGGGGTTAAAATGGAATATGCGCGGATCATAATTACCGACCCGTTGGGCCGGGATCTATTCATACTTCCAGTGGCGAACCGGCCTGGTAGACAAGAAGTGAACGTGGAACGGGACATGGAGCCGGGTATGTACGCCTATCGACTAGAACTGGATGGCAGGATCATTGCGACCAATAAGTTGATGGTGCTGCGTTGAACGCTCGGTTACTACTTGGATCACACGTAGCGGATGCGTCCACCTTTACCGGTCACCGATCCAGATAACGCCATCCTCCTCGATACGCACCTTTCGTTCCTTATACAATGCGCCAAGTGCTTTTTTAAAGGCTTTCTTGCTGATCCCGAACTCGCGGTAAATGGCTTCGGCGCTGCTCTTATCGGTCAATTGCAGGATGCCGGTCTGTTGCAATCGCTTGGCCAAGAGTTCGGTGTTCTTATCGTTGAATTGTCGATATCCGATGGCTTGAACCGTTATATCCAGCTTGTTGTCCTCGCGAATGGTCTTTACGTAGCCCGTGATCCGGTCACCAATGGATATAGGCCGAAATACTTCGTTCGAGTGGATCAGACCTTGGTGCGTGTTATTCACGATCACAGAAAAGCCAAGTTCACTTTTACCAAAGACCATGAGCGCTACCTCATCTTTCTCTTTTACGGTCAGTGTCGTATTGTCCAAGTGGTCCTCGATCCGTGTTGTACCATACAATCGATCCGTTTCGGGATTAAGCGTCAATCGGATCACATACCACCTACCTTCCTCCAATGCTCGTTTTTGCTCGCTATGGGGTACAATTAGAGATGGGTCAAAGCCCCAATGCGCATACGCTCCGAACTTATCCACAGCGGTGATCTTCAGTTGTGCGAATTCATCGAGTTGCAGCTTAGGTTCTTTGGTGCTGCCGATCTGCCTGTTGTTGGCATCGCGGTATACGAACACGTTCAATTTGCCATTTCGAACGAAGGTTACGTTGTTTCCTTCTTTCGGGATAAGGACCTCGCTGTCATTGTCGTGGCCTACATACACACCCATGCTACTGGATCGCAACATGGTCAGTTCTTGAACCACCCCAGTGCGTATCAGTTTATTGATCGGTTCAGTCATTTTTAGTTTGGTCTTTACGCTTTGGAAGCAGATCCGGAAGTATATACCAATCATCGAACTGCGATAGCTCTGTGTACTTTTTTACATAGCCATGCTGGCCGAGCAATTTTTCGATCTTATCACTCTTTACTCCGTTCTTGTCCGTGTTGTTCTCGCACGTGATCACTCGGAATTGATAGGAGCCGAAGTCGAATGCCTGTAGTAGTTGGAACTCGCTGCCTTCCGTATCAATGCTCAAGTAATCAATGATCTTAGGTGCTTCGTATTTTCTCAGCAGATCAGTCAACGATATCGTTGTTACTTCATACGATTCGAAGTTCTTTCTGGCATTGGAGTGTTCATTTTCCTGCTCAAGTCCCTGAATGGAGGAAAGCTCCGGATCTTCTGTTTGGTTGAATATCACTGTTTCGCCCGTGCTGGCATGAACGAGAGCGGTGTCAATGTGGCAGGATCTGTTAGACCTGAGCGCGCTATGCCATATCGTGGCTGGCTCGGCGAGAATGCCGGTCCATCCGAATTCCTTTTCCAGCAAATGGGTATTGCTTTTCTCCTTTCCGTCCGTAGCTCCGAATTCCACGAAATAGCCTTCTCGTTGAAAGTTCAATGCATGCAACACGAATATATCCTGTAGTATCTGCGATCTGCTTGACTTGATCAGTTCGCCCGTGCGTTCAAGCTTTTTACGGTCATAATGAACACCACCGACAACCTCCTTTTGCAATCGCTCCAATCGTTCCAACGTGCTGTATTTCGTTACAGCAATATTGAAGTACTTGAAGAATGATCGGAGGAATGCCATTGGATCACATTACGCCGTTGCGCGTTCCAACGCCTCTTTGATCATACGGTCGATCGCACCATGATGGTCTTTGCTGTACTCTTTGCGTAAACGGTTCGCTACAACGGTACACATGGTACAGACGCGGTGTCCTAACATTCCGCCTAGGCCATACAAAGCACTGGTCTCCATCTCGAAATTAGAGACCCGCAGACCTTCATGCGAGAAAGCGCTTAATGTTTCATTCAGGTCACCGACCGCTGGAACGGCCCGTAATTGACGTCCTTGCGGTCCGTAGAATCCTCCTGATGTTAGTGTAATACCAACCACGTTGTCATGGCCCAATGCTTCCACCAACTTCGCATCTGCCTTAGCAACGTACGGGAGTGGAAGGTTCTCCGGCCACTCCGTAGTATGGATCAGGTCGTTCAATAAGCGCGTTTCGTCATCCGTGTTCTCATAAGCGTAGTAATGCATTACATTATCCATTCCTACGCCATACGCACTAACGATCCGAGTATCACATGGAATGTCCTCCTGCAGAGCACCACAAGTACCCAAACGGATGATGCGCAATGACTTTTGCGTGCTTTTCGGTGTGCGCTTTTCCAGATCGATGTTCACCAATGCGTCCAATTCATTGATTACAATATCAATGTTGTCCGTACCAATGCCCGTACTGAGCGCCGTAACGTGGGTTCCATTGAAGACGCCTGTATGAGCCACGAATTCGCGGTTCTGAACGCGGTGTTCAACTTTTTCGAAATGTCGGCTCAACAGTTCAACACGGCCTTGGTCACCGACCACGAAGACCAGATCTCCAATTTGGTCCGGGCGTAATGCAATATGATAGATAGAGCCATCCGGATTGATGATCAACTCGCTCGGCGCGATCTCTACGCCTGGTTCAGTAAGGACTATGGGATGCATGAATTGGGATTATTGCTGTGCGAATACTTTCTGAAGTAACGATGTGGTACGTGCCAACGGGTCTTGCCTGATCTTCTTTTCTTCGTCTGCTAATAGAATGAAAAGTCCATCAATGGCCTTCGTGGTAATGTACGCATCCAGATCCGGATCAACCGCGTTGCCACCGGTTAAGAGGGTAGTGGTGTTGTACGTCGTTGCAAGAGGCGTCCAATAACTTGTTAGATCCACTGTCTGTGTGGCATTATGGACCACCGGTGCAAACTTGGCGGTCAGCGCTGTAGCTGTCTTTTCCCGTAGGAAGTTGGTGGCTGCATTTTCTCCGCCTTTCAATAGGTTGAAACCGTCCTGAATGGACATGCTGGTGATCGCATCCACGAACACGGGCACTGCTTCCTTGCTCGCCTCTACAGCTGCTCTATTAAGTGTAAGCTCAAAGTCATCGACCGGTTTGTTCAATCCGATATCCAGCAGTGTGTTCTTCACCTTGATGGCTTCAGGAGGAAAAGGAATTCGGATCAACGAGTTGCTAAGGAATCCATCGCTTCCGGTCGCTTTTTCAACGCTCCGTTCAGTGCCGATACGTAATGCTTCTTTCAATCCGGAGATCACCTCGTCATTGCTCAAGGCCGCAGTAGTTGTGCCATCAAGAATGCTTTGAAGTTCCTGCGGAGAGCAAGCGACCAAAGCGATACAGAAGATATAGGCAACGATCTTTTTCATTTTCTCACGATCTTTTCCAGCGCCACGCGCCAATCATTCGGTAATGCAATGGTAGCATTCACTACGTAATTGAAAGAGACCATTACGCACTTCCCGGTTGCGCAGATACCAGCATGGTTATCAATGCGATGGATCGCATAGCTTATTTCAAAACTCTTGGTTCCGACCTTGCTGCACCATGCTTCGGCCTCAATGGTATCGTTCAAATGCACAGGCCTCGCGTAGTCAATTTCATTGTGCGCAAGGATCAGGCCTTCCGTTCGCCAGTCGTTCACGGGAGGAACAACTTCACGCAGTAGTGCCATACGCGCCAGCTCGAACCAGTGCAAATAGACCGCGTTGTGCACATGGCGAGCCATGTCTACATCGCTGAACCGGATCTGGATAGGGGTTTTCATTTGGTAATAGGCAGTTTGCAGTGGGCAAGTAGCAGTTGGCAGTTTATAGTTTGCAGTTTATAGTTGGCAGTTGGCAGTTGGCAATGGACTGTTTGCAATGCCTTGCCAAGTTCATGGTTTTTTCGGGTAGATGCAGTACTTCTCGGGGTGGTCGATCATATGTCCAAGGAGCTTGCCAACTTCTTCGGTCAGTGAGAGGATCGGTGCTATATCCGCTTTGGTTACATATTCACATGCCAGCGCGTGGTCCAACCAAACTTGTGTCTCGGCATTCTCTGCGTCGCAGTCCGTCATTTTCGATACGAAATGAGCCGGGTACCTGCGTTTTCTATAACCCTCGCCAAAATTCGCGGTCACGGATCGCGATGACCTTCTAATTTGATCGGTCAAGGAGTACGTTTCTTCTTTCGGGAACTTCTTGCTCAGCTTATACACGAGTTGAGACATTTCAAAGCCCTTGCGATATGCGATCATTTCTTTGAAACTAGCCATGGGCAAGAGGGTTGTGGTGATCGAAGTAATTTGATGCTGACTGTAATACTGACCAAAGAGTTTCTTGATACCAGTTTCGCATCATGGAACTATGTAACGACTGTGAACTGTCCACTGCAAACTGCCAACTCTCCTTCTTTATGAAATAGGATTCAACATCACGCTGAACACCGTAATGCTATTCGGGTCGCGGTCATAAAAGAGCTTGTCCAGCGCTTCGAGGATGTTCTTGGCTCTGAAGTAGGATGTTTCCAGATCATTACGTCCTCTGTCGCTCCACTGGATCGTGTAGCTGCTGGTACGTTCCTTGTATGTTTTTACATAATCCAGCATCTGTTGGAGCGCATCGACTTTGTCGTTTCCTTCAGTAGCCTGGAAAAGAAAGCTTTGGTTGTGTGTCCGGCTTAGTGTGGTCAAGAATAGCTTTACACTTTTAGCGTGCTCTTCGTAGCTGAAGACCAAACTATCAGCACCCATGCCGATGTAGTTGCCGATCTCTTGTTGCAGACGACCTATTTCAAGGTTCTTATCACGTGTCATTCTGAAGTTCTTTACACCCGTGACGCCAATACGGTCAGGGCTTTGTGCTAGGGGCGTCCAAGTTACTGAACACGGAGTTATGGCTTCTATATTCGGGCACCAAGGCTTTCATGTATGCAACGATCCTTGCATTGTTTCCTTCATCCGTTAACGACGTTAATTGCACTACCGCCAAGAGTATTTGCTCTGGATCGGCAGGGCGCACTTTTCCGATCAAAATTCGAGGATGGTGCGTAGGCAAAGTGTTCTCTGTAGTGGCCAGTAATTCTTCATACAGTTTTTCACCTGGTCGCAATCCAGTGTAAGCGATCTCTATGTCCTTGCCGGGTTCCAAGCCGCTTAACCGGATCATCTTATCCGCAAGGTCAGCTATCCGCATTGGCTCTCCCATGTCGAATACATAGATCTCGCGGCCTTTACCCATGGTCGCTGCTTCCAATACGAGCCGGCATGCTTCCGGTATGGTCATGAAAAAGCGTGTTACCTGCGGATCGGTGACCGTTAACGGGCCTCCGGCCGCGAGCTGTTTCCGGAACAGCGGTATCACGGAACCACTACTGCCAAGTACATTCCCAAAGCGTGTTGTGATGAACTGCGGTGCGCCTGGTTTGCTGGCCATACTATCGATGACCATCTCCGCTATCCGTTTGCTCGCGCCCATGACGCTTGTAGGATTAACGGCCTTGTCCGTACTGATCAGAACGAATTGTTCTACACCATGTATACATGCTTGCTCAGCGACATTACGCGTCCCTAGGATGTTGGTTCGTACCGCTTCAGCAGGTTGTGCCTCCATCAACGGTACGTGCTTATAGGCTGCCGCATGGAATACCACCTGGGGACGTACACTTGAGAAAACACGGTTCATGCGAAGTTCATCGCGCACATCGGCAATGATCACTTGTGTTCCGGGTATGTTCCCCGAACGAAGCAATTCCATCTCAATGTCGTACAGCCCGGATTCAGCGATATCGACCAATGCTAAAGAAGCAACATCCAATTTGGCCAATTGCCTCACAAGCTCACTCCCAATACTGCCTGCAGCGCCCGTTACCAGTACTCGCTTGCCTTTGAAGCGCGCGATCACATCGGCTTCGTCCAAATGGATCACAGGCCTTCCAAGAAGGTCCTCTATCCGAACTTCCTGGATCTGCCCAGCGCTCAGCTGACCATTTATCCAATCGTTCACAGGCGGAATGGTAAGGACCTTCACGTTGGCCTTCATAGCCGCATCAACCACTTTTCGGCGATTCTCGGGGTCCGGTCGGCCTATTGCTATGATCACTTCATCCACGGCCTTATCAGCCAGGAACCGTGATAATTTATTGCTCGCAAAAATGGTTGCTCCTTCTAGCAGTTTCCCTGCTTTTCGTGTGTCGTCATCTACAAAGGCGACCACTTCATAACGTAAAGTGCCTGCGCGCTCAAGGGTTCGCTTCGTGATCAATCCGGCTTCGCCAGCTCCATAGATCACCACGTTCTTGGCTTCCTTTCCTGCGCCGATCGCTCTTAGATGTAGGAGCTTGAAAACGATCCGCGTGGAGATCATCAGCATGGCAGTGGCCATGAAATCGATCGCGATAATGCTTAACGGTAGAAGATACTTTTCATCCACAAGAAAATAGCGCACCGCTCCGATTAGGAGGAAGGTCAATGAACCTCCCAATACCGTCAGAAATATCCTCCTTGCATCCTGCGTATTGGTGTGGCGCACCATTACGCGATGTATGCCGGCGATCAAGAATGAGACCAACCGGACCAATAGGAATATCGGAAGAACCGGCCACAGGAGATCCAATTCATGCTGGGGAATGCTGAAATTGAAGCGAAGTGAGTACGCTACGCCTAGGGCAACAAGGCACAACGCCAGATCTACCACTATAACACCCCAGCGGGGAAAGAGTCCTTGCCTTACCATTGGATCGGAGCGAAAGATAACCGACGCGATGGCTATGCTCCTACGCGCTTTCTTTGCAACGACCTCGAATGCTCAAGATCCTATTTATAGCCGCCCACCGGCCAGACCGGTCGCCTAGTCAGCGGTATCGGTTCGAACAGTTCACGCCGTATTGGGAAAAGCATGGGTTTTCGCACCGCACGGCTTGGCTTTTGGATGAGGCCGATGATAAGAAGTTCTATGCATCCGGAAATCTAGCTGCAAAAGGTGCGATCTTTTTGAAGTGCCTCAGGCGCAGGGCCATACATGTGCGCGAAGCAAAGGAGTACGATCTGATCTTCGTTCAGCGTGAAGCGTTCATGACCGGGAGCACGCGGTTCGAGAAATTGCTTGCGCGAACCGGCGTGCCCATGATCTATGAATTCGATGATGCGATCTGGCATTTGGATGTTAGCGAAGGGAACCGAAAGCTTGCATGGCTCAAGGATCCTGGTAAAATAGCGAAGATCATTCCACTGGCTACACATGTAATTGCTGGGAATGAATACTTGGCGGACTATGCGCGACCGTTTAATCCGAACGTTGAAGTGATCCCTACAGTTGTGGATACTGAACGCTACGTGCCACTAGGATATGTTCCGCGCCCCGATGGAAAGATAGTGATCGGATGGACCGGGTCGCACACCAGTATGGCCCACCTTATCCAAGTGATCCCCATGTTACGAAGCCTTTATGCGAAGTATCTGAACAGGATCGTTTTTCGAGTGATCAGTGATAGAGCGTTCGAAGCACCGGGGCTACCTATTGAGAATATACTCTGGAACAGCATAACCGAGCCCGAGGACCTTGCACCCATCGATATTGGTATTATGCCGATACCCGATAATGAGTGGAGCCGTGGAAAATGCGGGTTCAAAGGTTTGCAGTACATGGGCATGGGAAAGGCCGTTGTATTGAGCAGGGTGGGCGTTAATGTGTCAATGGTCAACGATGGTGAGAATGGTTTTTTAGCCGACTCTGAAGATGAATGGATCGAAAAACTGGGACAACTGATCCAGGATAGCGATCTTCGCGGTCGGTTGGGTCGGGCAGCGCGTTCCACGGTAGAGCAGAAATACTCTGTTATTGCTTGGCGGGATCGTTACCTCGAACTCTTCCGTACTTTGATCGAAAATAAACCATCCATTTCTTGATCCGCTCCGGTCCTGGGATCACGGAATGATGGATACAATCAATAAAAATCACATACGAAATGGATACTGATACCGAATTGAAACGCACGGCTCTTTCTCATGTTCATGAAAAGCTCGGTGCCAAAATGGTACCCTTCGCCGGCTATTTAATGCCGGTGCAATACAGTGGCGTAAATGATGAACACGTGACCGTTCGCCAAGGAGTTGGCATGTTCGATGTAAGTCATATGGGTGAATTCATTGTACGCGGCCCTCAAGCTCTTGATCTGATCCAAAAAGTTACCAGCAACGATGCGAGTAAACTTACGCCGGGTAAAGTGCAATACAGTTGTCTGCCGAACAATACAGGTGGCATTGTGGACGACCTGCTCGTATACCACATGAAGCATAAGGACGATGAGCATTATGTGCTCGTTGTGAATGCATCAAACCTCCAAAAAGATTGGGACTGGATCAACGCGCACAACACCTTCGATGCCCAATTGGAGAACATTAGTGACCACATGTCGCTTTTGGCTGTACAAGGGCCCAAGGCAACAGATACATTGAAAGGATTCTTTACGGAGGACATTGGCGCAATGCCCTATTACACGGCGATGTATGCCGAAATGAAAGGCGTCGGTCTGGTGCTGCTAGCCACCACAGGATATACTGGTTCCGGTGGTTATGAAGTGTATGTACCCAACCCGAATGTTGAAAAGGCTTGGAACGAGATCATGGAAGCGGGTAGACCTTTTGACATAAAACCGACTGGATTGGCTGCACGCGATACGCTCCGATTGGAGATGGGATTCTGTCTTTACGGCAACGATATTGATGATACTACTTCACCGCTTGAGGCTGGTCTTGGATGGATCACCAAATTCACCAAGGAGTTCACCAATTCCAAAGCACTCAAGGAACAGAAGGAAAGAGGAGTGGAAAAGAAGCTCGTAGGGTTCGAATTGATCGACCGAGGCATCCCACGTCATGACCATCCGGTTGTTGATGCCAATGGTAGTGTTATCGGACGGGTCACTTCGGGCACGATGGGGCCAACTGTACAGAAGCCCATCGGTATGGCATACGTGCCAACTGCAAATGCAGGTGTTGGTAGCGAGATCCTGATCGATGTGCGTGGAAAAATATTGAAAGGTGTAGTTGTGAAATTACCTTTCCATATTGTTTCATAATGGCGGACCATAGCAACAACGTAGATTATAAATACCGCGTGGAGGTCTGCTTTACGCCGGGTCAATATCCGTTGTACGCAGAAGATATGGGTATCGTAGTGGTCATTGATATCCTGCGCGCGACATCTGCCATGGTAGCAGCCTTCGACAATGGCGTGGAAAAGATCATTCCGGTGTCCACGATCGAGGAAGCGCGTAAATTCATTGGTAAGCCTGGATACATCGCGGCTGCCGAGCGTGATGGTGAAATAGTGGAAGGCTTCTCTTACGGTAATTCCCCGTTGGCTTATATCGATGAAGATCTAACAGGAAAGACCATTGTTATGACCACCACGAACGGTACCAAAGCGATCAACCTTGCTATGGATGCACGCTTGTTGGTGATCGGTTCATTTCTGAACTTGACCGCATTGACCGATTGGTTGCTGCAACAGAATGATAATATTCTACTGCTCTGCTCTGGTTGGAAGGATAAGTTCAATCTGGAGGATTCCGTTTTTGCGGGTGCGGTCATGGATCGATTATTGGAAAGTGGTAAATTCGGGGTAGAAGAGGATTCGAGCATAGCTGCCAAGTACATGTACCTCGCGGCAAAAGAGAATGTTATGGGAATACTGAAAGCTGCACCACGTAGACGGCGTATCGATCAACTCAAAATGCATGCTGACGTGAAGTATTGCCTGACACAGGATCAGTGTAACGTTATCCCAGTGCTGCGCAATGGCGAACTCGTTCGCTTGGAAACTCCTGTTCCTGCATAATGTTGAAAAGGACATTTGTCGTTCTGATCGTTCTATTGGCGATCTTCCTTGCATTCCCTGAACGTACGGCTCCGGATGCTAATGCATGGGGATTCTACGGCCACAAGCGGATCAACCGAATGGCCTGCTATACGTTGCCTCCAGAGATGTTCGGGTTCTTTAAACGGCACATCGATTTCATCAGTGACCATGCCGTTGATCCGGATGCACGCCGGTATGCGGTCGAAGGGGAGGCGCAACGCCATTACATCGACATAGATCACTATGAAAAGGCGGGAGAGGACGTATTTGATGTGATGCCCAAGAAATGGGATGATGCCATTACGAAATACACGGAAGATACTTTACAGGCATACGGGATCGTGCCTTGGCACATCGAAGTTATGTTCGGGCGATTAGTGGCGGCATTCCAACGTGGCGATGTGGACCGGATATTGAGGAACGCGACCGAACTGGGCCATTACATCGCAGATGCACATGTGCCGCTCCACACGACCGAGAATTACAATGGACAGTTCACGGACCAATACGGGATACATGCTTTTTGGGAATCACGCATCCCTGAGTTGAGCGCAGAGAACTATGATCACTTGGTCGGTCGAGCGCAGATCATTGACAGGCCTTTGGATGCTGCTTGGATCGCCGTTAAGGACAGCCACTCACACTTGGATTCCGTATTTGGGATAGAAAAGCGTTTGAGCATTGAATTTCCAGAGGACCGAAAGTTCGTTTTCGAGGATCGAGGAAGAAGTGGAATGCGCACCTATTCAAGGGAGTTCACGATGGCGTATGAAGCGGCCATGGGTGGTATGGTAGAATCACGCATGAATTCGTCCATTATTACACTAGGAAGTTTGTGGTACTCCGCTTGGGTTGCAGCAGGTCAGCCGGATCTTGAACGGTTTGAGGATAAGGAAGTGAGTGATAGCCTTAAAGCCGTTCTGAAAGCTGAAGCTGAACTTTGGAAAGAAGGAGGAAAGGGCTTTGGAAGGGATCATGAGTGATCCGGATCCGTGCTCAGTGATCCGATAGGGATAACTGCTCTTTGCGTGAACATCATTTCAACGTTAGGGATCAACCCAGGTCCACTGAGATCACGCTTCTGTATTGTTAGGTTCGATGATCTTGAACAACTTGGTCCTTAGGTGAATAAGTTGTTAATAACATCGGAGGGGAGTTAGTTCGAGCTTTATTGATCCAGCATATATTGCATCTGTTCCGCATCAGAATGAGCGGGATTGGATTCATTTTCTCACCTAAAACCCACTCTCATGAATTGGTTTCTAAAAGCACTGAAGCAATACGCGGACTTTAGCAGCAGAGCAAGAAGAAAAGAATACTGGATGTTCACTCTGTTCTACATTATTGCGGCAATTGTCGCTATGGTTCTTGATAATGTCCTTGGTTTAACAATGAGCGAAGAGGTACCCTATGGGCCTTTTTATGGACTGGTTGCTTTGGCCTTGTTGGTTCCAGGTCTTGCTGTTGGGGTAAGACGGTTGCATGACGTTGGTAAAAGTGGTTGGATGTTTCTGATAGTTCTAATTCCGCTTATCGGTGGTATTTGGCTGCTAGTTTTAGCCCTTAAGGACAGTGTCCCTGGCGCGAACAAATGGGGTCCGAACCCAAAGGAAGCTCCAGATCCGGTTTAGCATGAAGTGATCAACTTCGTTCAATAAAAAGAAGGCCCAGTATGAAACGCATACTGGGCCTTCTCTTTCAACGTTTTTTTCAATTGTTGAACGATGCAGCTTGGAAGGCTCTATTCATATGGGAAGAGCTCATGTGTTGGTCTGCATTTTACGCTTCTTCAGTGGGTCTTCCGGCATGGTTCCGAAGATGTGGTCCCACAAAGGAGAGCTAACTCCGAACGCCCCCGTGTCCCCAACAAAGTGATGCAGGTTATGGTGCTTCCAGATGATCCTTAAAATATTCTTTGGAGGTGTGTAGATGTGTATGGCGTAATGGATCAGCAAGTAAGTGGCATAACCCGTCATGAATCCACCACCGAATGCGTAACCATAATTCCCCATCAATAAGCGGTAGATACCCACGAACAGTACTGCCATGAATGCGCTCATAAGTGGTGGCATTGCCAAACGCTTTTTATCCCGAGGGTGATCGTGATGCACGCCGTGAAAAAGATACTGGAGTCTGGCCTTACGAGCTGTATCCACACCCATATGGTAGAAATAGCGATGCACCAGATATTCAACCAGCGTAAAGAAAATGCCACCAACGATGAATAGGGACAATGAACCGATGATCCCAAGACCAAGCGGCCCAATGCACCAATAGAGAGCAAGTGCCCCGGTACCGAAGAAAATTGTAAGCGGGAATGCTATATGCGTTTTAGTAAGTGCCTCCATAAGAGGGCTTTCGAACATCCTACCACTATCATCGATCTTCTTCGCCATATTCTTCTACTCCTCTGCAAAGGTATAATAGACTTTTTACGAATGGATCATGTAAGGTATTTGTGATCAAGCAGGGCTACCTTTGTTTATATTGAAACTCAGATCCTGCGACCCTTTCCGGGTCGAAAGACGGGCATCGCGTTCTGATTTTCTAATTTCTACGATCCGCCGTACGGCGGATCGTAGCATCTGCATTATGCGACCCTGAAATAGGTCACAGAAATTAGGTCTCGGCAATACCCAGCAAGAATTTCGACCCTGAAATGGGTCGCAGAAATAAGTTGCGTGAATTTTAAGAGGCGATAGCCTTGGGGATCAAGGATCAATTGTCCAGTACAATATTACTTTTACACCCCCGCAAAAAAGCACTAGGGCAATTAGCTCAGCTGGTTTAGAGCACTACCTCGACAAGGTAGGGGTCGCTGGTTCGAATCCGGCATTGCCCACTAGTTCTTTTGATACGGATGGACTTCGTTCGATAAGCTAAAAATGTCACGTACACCGATCGTTCTGGCGCTCTTTGCCGTAGCTATTGCGATCTTCTCTTTTGGTCAAATTCCATTTTAATGAAATGGAAGAGGCCAAGAAGGTCATGGCGGATGGAAATGTGATGCCTGATGGTGTGGATGAGAGTAATTTTATACGGATCTATGGCGAAAAGACCACTGGCTCCTAGGAAACCACACGATAAGAGTAAGGTGTTTTTTAAGAGATTGCTGCACAGTGACACGTAATGATCGAGAATTGCAATGCATGCCATGTCACTAGTGGCTTTCCGTTCATTCGGATCAAAGAGTCCTTTGGCTTGGTATTTATGGATCATGACTTTCTTCCTGAGCCATCAAAGTGACCGATCCGTGGTCGGTGCGTCCAAAAGCCATCTCCTACCAATAAAGTGCTGTTCAAGAAAAAAGCCAAGGCCGATAGCCTGCTAAGTGACGAAGAACTCGTTGCGGAGTTACAGCATTCCATGGATGCTGATCGGTTCGGGCTACTTTATGATCGTTACGTGACGAAGGTTTATCAAAAATGCATCGGTATGACGCGAGACAAGGAACTCGCACACGACCTCACGCACGATATTTTCCTGAAAGTATTCGTCAACCTCTCCAAGTTCGATCACCGTTCTAAATTCGGGACGTGGGTCTATAGCATCACCTACAATTATTGCTTGGACCATCTGCGCAAAGCACAACGTCAACGGTCAACGCAAGTGGATGATGAGTCCATGACCGAGGATATTGCAGAAGATACCTACGAGAGCGAATTGTTGAATCTACGAAGCGAGCATATTGACGAGGTACTGGCGGCAATGGATCCTACTGATAGGACCATGCTATTGATGAAGTATCAAGAGGAGCATTCGGTCAAGGAGATCAGTGAATTATTGAACATTGGCGAGAGTGCTGTGAAAATGAGGGTCCTTCGAGCACGTGAACGTGCCTTGGCCAAGTATTACGAACTTTATCCGGAAGAGCGATGAGCCAGAATCCCTTCCAGATCATTCGGCCTTCGGACCAACCGCCTGAGAACCTCAAGAAAGAGGTGATCGGAAACGTCAAACGCATTATGCTCCTTATGCGCTTCATGCAATTGTTCATGTCCGATTTTGGAATGGCATTCTTTGAGAACATTAGATTGGTAGGTAGGAACGATAATAGTGTACATGATCCAAAACCTTAACAAAGCGGATCGATAACACCTAGAACGACATGGATCTTAATTACATTTTGGACCGATTGAACAAATCCTTCGACACCTATTTGAGCGGGATCATTGATGCGCTTCCCAGCATTATTGCTGGGATCATTGTGCTGTTGATCGGGTGGCTGTTCGCGAAACTGATCCGAATGATCCTTAAGCGCACCATTAGCGGCAAATTGGACCAGCTGGCCCAGAAAAGCGGTATAGCCAGTGTAATGAGAAAGGTCGGTATCCACTCATTCGGAAATTTCATTGGCATGCTGATCTATGGGGGGATCATGCTGGTCTTTATTATGGCTGCTGCGGATATAATGGGCATGACCCGCGTACAGGATGGCGTAAGCGCATTTTTCGTCTACCTCCCCACATTGATCACTGCCATAGTCATTTTCATGGCCGGACTCTGGGTCGGGGAGCAAGTGAACACGGTTATTACGAACTTAACGGAGACCTTGGGGATCAGCGGTGGTCGCAGCATGGGTAAGGTCCTTGGAGGTATTATCGTGCTTTTCATTTCCATTACTGCACTGAACGTAGCTGGTGTCGATACTGAACTGATCACTTCTAATCTTCAAATAATTTTGGCTGGGGTATTATTTGCCTTTGGCCTTGCATATGCCTACGCCTCTCGTAACATTCTTACGAACATCCTAAGTAGCTTTTACGGAAAGGATCGGTTCAAACCCGGTATGCGGATCAAAGTAGGAGAGGATGAAGGTGTTATTGATAGGATCGATAGTATGACCGTAACCCTACGGACCGTCAAAGGCGAAGTACTGATCCCTACGAGCCGTTTGATCACCGAGAGAATTGAGATCCTTGAAACACCGAACATTGAATAATTCAATGCTGTTCCCGGTTCCCTTGATCACCGGCGTAAGTATTAGTAACTGAACCATTAAAACCCTGGATCAAAGATGAATGATGAGATCACAATGGCAGAAAGTTGGTCGAACCGGATAATGGACTTCGCCATGGAGTACGGACCTAAAGCGATCGGAGCATTGCTCGTGTTCTGGATCGGAAGCATGGTCATCGGTATGCTCTCCAGAATGTTCACCAAGATCATGGTGAAACGCGGGGTTGAACCTACGTTGCAGCGTTTCTTGAGCAGCTTGGTATCCGTTGGACTTCGTATCCTATTGTTCGTTACCGTTATCGGTATGTTGGGTGTACAGACAACGAGCTTCATAGCTATCCTTGGTGCTGCAGGCCTTGCTATTGGATTGGCCTTACAAGGAACACTTGCCAACTTCGCAGGTGGGACGCTCATCCTGTTATTCAAACCTTACAAAGTAGGCGACCTCATCGAAGCACAAGGTGCATTGGGCCATGTGAAAGAGATCCAGATCTTCACGACCACCTTGATCACGCCAGAGAATAAGTTGACCATTGTCCCAAATGGCGTAATGGCCAATGGAACGATTGTGAACTACACTGCTGAAGGTAAGATCCGTGTGGACCTCACCGTACGCATAAGCTATACCAGTAACATCGCTACAGCGAAGCAGGCCCTGATGAAGGTAATGCATGACCAACCATTGGTGCTAAAGGATCCCTCACCGTTCGTTGGTGTAGTGAACCTGAACGAAAGCTCTGTGGATCTGGCCGTTCGTCCGCATTGTGCACCAGAACATTATTGGGATGTGTATTTCACCACGTTGGAGAGCTGTAAGGTCGCATTGGATGAAGCAGGGATAAGTATCCCATTTCCACAGCGTGATGTGCACATGATACCCGTGAAGTAAGCACCGAAATGAACTCAAAACCAAGCGTGTACTTTTGCGCGCCCCAAAAACCAGGACACAACGCTAAATCTTTAACCCGAATGAAACTTAGATCAACACTCCTACGTGTGACATTGCTAAACGTAGCCCTTGCGGTGGGTGGCATAATGAACGCACAGACCGATATTACGGATGCTGCACTTGCAGCCCGTCCTATTGATACCATTCCTGATGGATGGACCAAAAGTGGTGTCTTCAACATCAATCTGACCCAGGTCAATCTGACCAATTGGGCCGCAGGTGGGTTCAACACCGTAAGCGGTATTGCCATGTTCAATGGTGCTGCAAATCGCAAGAAAGGGCGTACCAATTGGGATAATAGCTTGGTGCTTGCTTTCGGCGGTCAGCAGATCAACAATGGCGACCCGGTTAAGACCGATGACCGTATTGAATTGAACTCCAAATACGGCTATGCCTTGAAACCCAAATGGTATTTGGCAGGCGTTTTCCAGTTCAAGACCCAATTCACCGAAGGTTTTGATGCCGATATGAACCGTATTTCCAATTTCTTGGCACCTGGTTATACATTGCTTGGTGTAGGTGCAGAGTATCGACCTAACGACAACTTCAGCGTGTTCCTATCGCCGGCCACGGCCCGCTTGGTCATTATGAACGACAAGAAATTGTTCGGAGGCAGTACGGATCCGGAACTACGCGTTTACGGCGTGAAGAATGGCAGCACCACGGAATTCGAGTTGGGTGGATACATCCGCGCCATGTACAAGACGAAGTTCTCTGAGAATTTCACCTTCATGACCCGCGGCGACCTTTTCAGCAACTACTTGCGTAACCCTCAGAACATGGATGTTACCTGGGAAACCTTGTGGACCCTACAGATCAACAAGTGGTTCGCAGCAACGTTTAATACGCTGTTGTTGTATGATCATGACACCAACTTGACCAAGACCGATAAGGATGATATCGAGTACACCGGTCCAGGAACGCAGTTCAAGCAAACGCTTGGAATCGGATTGACATTCAATCTTTGATCCTTTACCGGACAATCAATTGGGGCTGCCTTCGGGTGGCCCTTTTTGTTATGCGTATTGCTTACGTGTTTGACCTACGCTTCCTTCGGAAAAGGAATACAATACAAGAGATCAAGGTGAGCATGAATAACAGGGTCGTACCGATCGTGATCAAAAGGAGCCAGTGTTCAACCTGATGAGATCCGGCAGTAATAGGTTCAGGATCCATTCCGACGATAGCACAAAAATTCCTGTAAAGACCAGGAACAGGAGCACGTGCTGTAAAATGATCCTCTTCATTCAACGAGGTTCCAGTTCAGATAGAATTGGATCGAACTATTCAGATCAGCGATTCCCCAATATCCGGATCGGTTCCACCATTCCATACTGCACAGGGTTCGCATCTCTACGGTACACCTCCATCCCGCGGACCCGGATCGGGCCTTTCGTACGGTTGTGAACATAGGCACGCGCAACTACCGATGTTCCGGGGCCAGCGTTCCTAATGGACCCTACAACTACAAGTGGTACCCGGCCATTGATCGGCAGCATTGACTTCAGTTCGCCAGTTCTGTAAAATACGGTGCTGTCGTCCCGCACAAATTCGAAGGCCACGGCAACATCGCTGTCGCCATCCACACTATCCATTTCCAGTATCACTTCGAGCTCATCATCACGCACACTGTTGAGCCAATGGCCACTTAACTCGATCAGAATGCCGTATTCGCGATCGGTGAGATCCCAAAACGGTAAGGACTCCTCATCGTAAGCCACTGGAACATCTGAATTGATCTGCCACTTATAGCCTCGTATCATGTTGCGATCATCAGGAATAGCTTGGCCGGGATGAATGGATGTACGGAAATTACGATCATTCAAAGTTCCTTGATCGGATGGTCTTGATCGTTGGAACAGAAAGGTTTGTCCTTCCATGTAGTCATGGCGTTCAACCATGCTCGGGAAATAATACTGGATCCGTGCTAACTGCTCTGAAGGTGCGCCATTGCTGAAACCGTAGAACACGGTATTTACGCTGGGGTTGCGAAGAAGGCTGTCCAACTGTGGTCGCTCCGGGTCCATTCGCATCTGAACGTGGGGCATCGCTTTTGGATCAATGTTCCAAAGCCTCTCATAGAACGCGATCACTTCATTCGGTGCATCAACAATGGCGAGTTGGTCGTTCTCGTGTGCGGTTATTACGCCTTGTACGATGGCTTCATATTTCGAAGCATAGAACAGGTCGAAGTGATGCCGTTCCTTGATCAACGTTACTGTGGAAACGGTTGCTAGTAGGGCGCAGAGCGCAATGGTGATCCACTTGTTCAAGTTGCCAAGTCCCTGTAAAAGCAAAAGCATCATGTACGGAAAACTGAAAAGAACCAACGAATACTGTATAACTGGCGCATGCCAAATGCTATATGCTAACCCGATCGCCAACGGCATGATGCCCCAAAATGCTAGTACCCAATTCAGAGGACCTTTAACGTATCTGATCCGTGTTCCACGTCCGATCGCTGTTATGATGAGCGCGATCAAAACCAAGGCGAATGCCATGGAGCAATGGGCTACCCACCATGCATAGTCCAAGATCCAGTTCCGATCAGGTACAGCAAGCCATTCACTGAGACCGCCTTGCCCAAGCTGATGCAGAAATATGGGGATGTTGGGCAGGTATCCGATGATCGCGATGCCACACACGATCAAATAGTGCTTTCGTTGTTCGTTCCGGATCAATAAAAAACCGGAAACCACCATCAGCATAGCGAGCAGCATTGAGAAGTGATGCGTGTATGCACTAAGCAACGCAGCAACACCAATACCGATCAACGCGCTAACACGGCCATTGGCCAAATACCGGGTCAATTGGTCTGCCAGTATTGCGGTGGTGAAGAATCCGATCGCATAAGGGCGTGCGATCTGGGCATACATCACGGTATATTGAAGTGTGGCAAGAAGGGCCAATAAGACCAAGGCGACAGAGGACGTTGTCCATGCTTGCACAAACCGAAAAAGAAAGAACAGAGCTATTAGTGCTAGTAGGGTGAACGGAAGTTTCACAACATGCTCCTCCATCCCGAAAAGTCCTGTCCAGACCCATTCGAAGACCTGCACACCCGGTGGATGGGTATCCAGGTCCATAACACCGTGTTGCACGGTTTCGGTCAGCGAAGGATAAATGCGCACCAACGCACTGATCTCATCATGCGTGTACGGTATGCTCGTGTAATTCCAGAAGCGGAGTATTGCCGCAACAACGAAAAGACAAATGAATGTCCAACGCACCCAACCGGCACCGGGAAAGGCAGCGGTTCCGTACCTTGCGATGTGCTCCCGCCAGTGCATCAATCGCGTTCCATATCGCGTTGTAGGTCCTTGGCCTTTAAACTCTCGCGCTTGTCGAACATTTTCTTGCCCTTCGCCAATGCGATCTCAATTTTGGCAATGCCGTTAGGAGCAATGAAAAGTCGGGTAGGGATGATCGTCATACCCACATCCTTAAGCTTCTTTTTCAACTTCGCCAATTCCGCGGCATGCAAAAGCAATTTGCGATCGCGCTTAGGCTCGTGTACGAAATGTATGTTGGTGCCATATTGATTTATCTGCATGTTCCGGATAACCAATTCGTTCCCCAAGAACGCACAGAACGCCTCGCTGATACTGGCACCTCCTGCCCGAATGCTCTTTATCTCAGAGCCCATCAAAATGACGCCGCACTCATACGTATCGAGCAAGTGATACTCGAAACCCGCTTTACGGTTCTTTACGTCGATCTTAGGACTGGCCATAGCGGCGCGAAACTACGGAGACCTTGGTTGATCATTGCTGGTTGTTAGTCGACATCAAGGAATGGTACGTTTCCCAATAAGATCGTTTCACAAGGAAGCCACGGATCTACACCAACTAAGAACAACCAAGATCTAACAACTATCAACCCAAAGCCACATCCAGGATCATCATCACCAGAAAGCCTCCGATGAAACCAAGTGTTGCAACATCCGTGTAGTTGTCCTGCTGTGTTTCCGGGATCACTTCTTCTACGACCACATAGATCATGGCACCTGCGGCAAAGGCCAACGCATAGGGGAGAACGGGCTGCATCCAGATCACGGCCAACGCGCCGATCACACCGGCTATCGGCTCTACGATCGCGCTGAGCTGGCCGTACCAGAAGCTTCTCCTCCGGCTTACACCTAATCGGCGTAACGGCATGCTCACGGCAATTCCCTCAGGAAAATTCTGGAGCCCGATACCAATCGCTAGCGCCACCGCACCACCAATTGTCGCTTCTGGCATTCCCGCCGCTACGCCACCGAACAACACGCCAACAGCCAGACCTTCCGGAATGTTGTGTAGGGTTATTGCCAATATCAATAGGGTAGTGCTACGCCATTCCGTTTTCGGGCCTTCGCTGTTCTTCGGATCGAAGTTGATATGTAGATGGGGCACATATTTATCCAACACGAACAGGAACATGGCACCTGCTGCAAATCCGATGGCCGGTGGAAGCCACTTGATCATGCCTAGGCGCTCACTGATCTCAATGCTAGGTGCCAACAAGCTCCAGAAGCTGGCTGCGATCATCACGCCTCCGGTAAAGCCGAGCATACCATCGAGCCACCTGCGGCTCAGGGTCTTGAAGAAGAAAACGATCGAGGCACCAGCTGCCGTGACCAACCAAGTGAACATGGTAGCTAGGAACGCAGCTAATACCGGATCGATGCTCTCAAAATATTCAATGATCGTTCTCATCTTGATTTACGCTTTGGCGGGCTCTACTTGAAGTTGATCGGCCACCAATGCGCTCAAGGTGTAGGTTGGTCCTTGTTTGCTCCGCAATTCCACACTCCCATCAAAGGCCAATTGCGCTTCTATTTGAAAGACCATTCCGATCCCTATACCTTTTTGGTCCAATAAGTTCAATAAAGGATCGCTCGGGTCCTTAACCGCAGCTATTCGAACGCGATCACCAATAGCGCATTCGGTCAATGACTTTACGGTCCGGCTTTTCACTTTTCCATTACGGTCCGGTATAGGGTCGCCGTGCGGATCGAAACTCGGATTACCCAAATAATCATCCAAACTGTTGGTCAGTTTATCGCTGCTCACATGTTCCATTTGTTCGGCCACTACGTGTACCTCATCCCAACCGAATCCTAGTCGCTCTACCAAGAATGTTTCCCATAGCCGATGTTTACGTACCAATTTCAATGCCGCCACATTGCCTTTTGCTGTTAGCTGCACTCCATGGTACGGTTGATGCTTCATCAGCCCCTTTTCAGCAAGCTTCTTCAACATTACGGTAACACTACTTGCCTTGATGCCAAGGCGCTCTGCAACATCAGTAGTGCTTGCACTTTGTCCTTTTTGCAACAAGGCATGCACGGCTTTGATATGGTCTTCTTCGCTACGGCTCAACATTTTGTTCCTGGTACGAAGATAGTAATTGTTACTTGTCTCTAAATATATTTAGTTTCAGCTAAATTTTAAGTTAGCTTTGACGCATGATGTTTCGCTGGCTGGCTATTCTCTCGGTCATGACCTTGCAGTTGGGCTCTTTCGCACAGGATATTTCCATTCGTGGAAGATTCGTCTCTAAGGGAAGTGCCGTGCCATACGCCAGCGTTGCTCTGAAGGGCTCTTCTCAAGGGACATCTTCCGATATGAATGGCCATTTCATGATCGAACTGGAACTTCCGGGAAACTATGTTCTGGTTGCAACTGGGCTGGGCTTCGTGAGGAAGGAGATCTCCTTCAAGGCCACTTCTGATGCGATGGATCTTGGTGATATCGAACTCGTGGGGGATATCAACGGTCTCGAAGAAGTCGTCATTACAGGTACCATGCGTGAAGTTTCGCGCAGCGATAGTCCGGTTTCGGTTGAGGTGATCACTCCGGCCTTGTTCCGTAAAAACCCCAGCCCATCATTGTTCGATGCTGTTGGCATGGTGAACGGTGTGCGACCGCAGATCAATTGCAGCGTATGCAACACTGGAGATATCCACATCAACGGTATGGAGGGCCCATATACGATGGTGTTGATCGATGGTATGCCGATCGTAAGTGGGCTGAGCACCGTGTACGGCCTTAGCGGGATCCCGACCAGTTTGGTTGAGCGCGTCGAGATCGTTAAAGGTCCAGGTTCTTCTTTGTATGGTAGCGAGGCAATGGGTGGCTTGGTGAACGTGATCACGAAGGACCCGGTACTAGCACCACGCGCTGTTGTGGACCTTATGGCAACTACCTACCAAGAGTACAATGCGGATATTGGTTTGCGGTTTGGTCAAAAGAAGGTAAGCGATCTATTGGGTGTTAGCGTGTTCAATTACTCAGTTCCAGTGGATCACAATAACGACGGCTTTACCGATGTAACACTGCAAGAAAGGGTTTCCTTATTCAACAAATTCACCGTTCGTAGACCTGACAGTAAAGTGGCAAGTATTGCCGTTCGTTATGTGCACGAAGATCGGTGGGGCGGTGACATGAAGTGGACTCCGGCCTTTGCAGGTAGTGATAGTTTGTACGGCGAGAACATCGCCACACGCAGATGGGAAGTGATCGGTCAGTATCAACTCCCAGTACCCGGAAATTTGACCGCACAATTAAGTGCAAATGGACATCAGCAGCGATCCTTCTATGGAACTACACCGTACGATGCCGACCAACGCGTATTCTTCGCACAACTTTATGGTAGCAAGCGTTTCGGAGCACGACATGATGCCCTATACGGCTTGGCCTATCGTTACACATGGTATGATGACAACACTATAGGGACTGCTCGGTACGAAGGCGAAGTGAGACACAATGCACCACAGATCTTACCGCTCCCTGGCCTTTTCTTGCAAGATGAATGGAGCGTGACGGAAACCCACAAATTATTGCTCGGTTATCGTGTTGACCATGATCGGAATCATGGATTGGTGCAAAGCCCTCGCATTGCCTATAAATGGGCCCCAAATGGCCGCTGGGCTGTTCGCGCCAACTTCGGAACCGGCTATCGTGTGGTGAATTTGTTCACAGAGGAGCACGCAGCGCTTACCGGTTCACGCCAAGTATTGATAGAAGGCGATCTGTTGCCGGAGCGTTCATTGAACGGAACGCTGAATATCATACGAAAATGGCCTGGTGAAAAACGCTTCTTTGGTTTAGATGGGTCCTTGTTCTACACCCATTTCAGCAATCGCATTCTGCCGGATTACACTACTGATCAAGATCAGATCATATACCGGAACCTCAATGGTCATGGCACTTCGCGCGGTGCAAGTTTGAACCTCGAAGCACGCATCGGGAACCCATTGCGCGTTATTGCTGGTGCCACGTGGATGCAGGTCTTTACAGTACAAGACGGAATTAGTTCCACCCAATACTTTGCACCTGAATGGTCAGGAACCATCACAGCGAGCTATGAATTCCCAAAGCAATGGACCGCCGACCTGACCGGACAATGGTACGGACCCATGCGGTTACCGATCCAAACCAACGACTTTCGCCCGGAATACTCACCAACCTATGCATTGATCAACTTACAGGTGACGCACAAATTCAATGACCGTTTCGAATGTTATGGTGGTGTGAAGAACATGCTGAACTTCATGCCGAGGGATCCGTTGATGCGTCCATCCGATCCGTTCGATCGTAACGCGAACGACCCTAGTACAAACCCCAACGGATACACATTCGATACGAGCTATATGTACGCACCAGTGCAGGGTGCGCGCGGATTTATTGGGGTACGATGGGCGTTGAATTGAGGAAGTGAAGACCTGAATTCAACCGAACCGGTCGCGCTACCTTCGCGCCTTCGATGTATCGCTTTATTCGACCATTACTATTTCAATTCTCCCCGGAGAGAGCTCACAGGCTTACGTTTTCATTGCTCGAAGCTGTTAAACTCATTCCCGGTGCATTAGGGCTTTTTGGCGGGAAGCGCCCTCCGGCGAATGCTTCACTTGAATTGATGGGGCTTCGGTTTCCGGGACCAGTTGGTCTGGCAGCAGGAATGGATAAGAATGCGGAACATGTGGATGCGTTAGGTCGCATCGGGTTCGGTTTTGTGGAGATCGGTACTGTTACACCGAAGGCGCAGCCCGGTAACCCAGAACCCCGCTTATTCAGATTGAAACCGGATAGGGCATTGATCAACCGTATGGGCTTCAATAATGAAGGTGTAGAAGCAGCGGTTGCGCGCTTGAAACAGCGCAAACCTGGCATTATTGTCGGAGGCAACATCGGTAAGAACAAGGACACACCTAACGAGGAAGCGATCAACGACTATGTGATCTGTTTCAAAGCGCTGTATTCAGTTGTGGACTATTTCGTAGTAAACGTGAGTAGTCCGAATACACCCGGTCTACGTGCGTTGCAGGAAAAAGGACCGTTGTTGGAGATCTTAAGCGCATTAAAAGATCAGAGGATCAGAATATCAGCCCCTGATGATCGCCTCGCGCTCTCTGGGGTGACTGAAGAGAAAATGCCCGTGCGTCCGATTTTATTGAAGATAGCACCGGATCTTACAGATGAGCAGTTGGATGATATTGTAGCCGTGGTGAAAGAAAGTGGTATTGAAGGAGTGGTAGCGACGAACACGACCATTTCTCGCAATGACCTTATTACCCCGAAAGCCGATGTGGAAGCCATGGGCGCAGGTGGTGTGAGTGGCTCTCCGGTACGGACACGATCCACTGAGGTTGTGCGCTATCTGCGTGTTCGACTTCCAAGACCGGTCGTGATCATTGGTGTTGGGGGCATCGATAATGCAGAAGCGGCCATGGAAAAGTTCGAAGCCGGTGCAGACCTCGTTCAGGTTTATACAGGGCTTGTTTATGAAGGCCCGGCATTGTTAAAGCAGATCAATAAGGTGTACGTGAAATGGAAAAAGTAAAACTGATCGAATGCCCTCGGGATGCCATGCAAGGCATCCACGAATTCATTCCCACAGATGTGAAAGTGGACTATTTGAACGGCTTATTGAAGGTGGGATTCGATACGATCGACATAGGTAGTTTCGTAAGTCCCAAGGCGATCCCGCAGATGGCCGATACCGCGGAAGTGTTGGAACGGGTCGATCTGGAGAATTCCAAAAGCAAATTGCTCGTGATCGTTGCTAATGAACGTGGAGCAGAGGATGCTGCGAAGCAAGAGCGAGTAAATTATCTGGGTTATCCGTTCAGCATCAGTGAGACTTTCCAACAGCGCAATACCAATACCAGCATCGAAGGTTCTTGGGTTCGAACGGCTGCCATAGCGGAAATAGCGCGCAAGGCCAATAAGGAGTTGATAGTCTACATCAGCATGGCGTTCGGAAATCCGTATGGGGATCAATGGGATGCTGAGATCGCAATTCACTGGACCGATCGTTTGGTGAATGAGCTAGGGGTTCGAATAATAGCATTGAGCGATACGGTAGGCATTGCAAGCCCGGATGCCATTCACGCAATGTTCACCTCATTGATCCCGGAACTACCGCTGGTTGAATTCGGAGCTCACCTTCACGCACGCTTAGATAACTGGAAACCGAAAGTGGACGCTGCGTGGAATGCCGGATGCCGACGGTTTGATGGTGCTCTGAAAGGATATGGTGGATGCCCAATGGCCGATGATGACCTTGTAGGGAATCTCGCAATGGAACTGTTCGTGGGTGACCTGGAAAGCCGCGGAGTCATTACCGGACTGGACCTCGATCTATTGGCACGGTCGGTCGAAAAAGCGGGTAGGGTGTTCCCAGCATGAAGCTGGTCAGCCTTTCTGTAGCTCTAGAACAGTGATCTCCGGTGGCATACCCACGCGACCCGGGAAGCCGATAAAACCGAACCCTCGGTTCACGTAGAGTTTCTGATCTCCTTCCGAATAAAGCCCTGCCCATTGCTTGTAGACCCATTGCGCAGGACTATAGGTCTTGGACCCGATCTTAACCCCCAATTGCGCTCCATGCGTATGGCCGCTCAGCATCAGGTCTATACCAGTTCCCATTACTTGAGCATCCCAGTGGGTGGGATCGTGGCTTAATAATATGCGGAACGGATAATGTTCAGACCCCTTGATGGTTTTGCCCAGATCACCGTATTTCTGAAAACTCTTACCCCAATTCTGTACCCCAAGCAAGCCGATCTGTTCACCCTGCATTTCCAATGGAAGGTTCTCGTCAAGCATTAACCGGAAACCCATTTCCTTATGGATCATTTTCAACCGATCCAAATTGGCAGCCTTGGCCTCTGCGCTTTCCCAGTTGGTGTAATCGCTGTAGTCATGGTTCCCTAGAATGGAGAATTTCCCGATCCGTGCTTTCAATTCACCGATCGCCTCAATGAACGGTTCAGCTTCCGTTGCATAATCATTTACCAGATCACCAGTGAAAATGATCAGATCCGGATGTTGTTCATTGATCAATTCCACACCATTGCGGACCATTGAAAGATCATTACCGTAGCTACCCAAATGCATGTCACTGATCTGCACGATCTTAACACCGGCGAACGCTGATGGAAGGTTTTTGGACCGGATAGGCACGTGAGAGACATTGAACGTCCTTCTTCCCTTGGTTACGCCATAAAGAACACCTGCGAATGGAACCGTTGCCACGATCAATCCCAATTGGCTCAAAAAGCGCACCCGCCCGATCGATTCTCCTTTTGATAGGACCGGTCCGGGCGTCAATTTTGATATGCCCAAGAGTCCCACATTAAGCAGGTCATCCAACGCTTGGAAGATCACAATGACCAACTTGGGTAGAAAGAAAAGCAGGAAAAGCGCCACCAATGAGAATAAGTAGCTATGATCCCGACGAACGTTGCTGAAGCTGAACATGGTCCACACCAGCATAGCGAACATGCCAAGCGATATCGCCCAATAAATGAACCGAACCATCCGTCGGATCGTGACCGAGTGATTGCCCAAAGCAGTATTTACACCCCGGTATGCATAGAGATCGATCAAGAACAATACCACCAAAAAAATACCGAAATTGCGAACCGCTTGTGGGGACATGGTGTAAAGGTAAAGTGATGCTCCATGATTCAAGGACGCATGAATAACTTTAACCCCTATCGTGGAGTTGCCCTGATGAATATCGTGAAACAGCTAGTTCTGATAACATTTTTGTACCTGGTCACAAGCAGTGGCATAAGTGCTCAGACTACGTGGCGAAAAGCATACGGTGCATTTGCTGACGAAGAATGCAGCGCCATTCGCAAGATCGGCACCAATGAATTCATTGCCGTGGGATCCACTGGCAGTTTTGGAAATGGTTCGGCAGATATTTATGTCGTGCGTTTGGGGAATTCGGGAGAGATGGTCTGGTCGGTTGCAGTTGGGAATGCGGGGATAGAGCACGCAACTGACGCCATTGTTACGGTTGATGATTTCATCTACATAACTGGCTACACCAATAGTTCCGGTGAAGGGGGATACGATGGGTATTTGGCTAAGCTGGATGGTTCGGGAAATATCCTTTGGGAAAAAACCTATGGTGGAAGCGATTGGGATTTTTTCAATGATGTAGCTCTGCTCCCGGACGGAGGGCTTGTTCTGACGGGCACTACATATAGTTACGGGAATGTGAGCGGTGCGTTATGGCACGTTCGAGTGGATGGCAATGGCGAACTGATCTGGTCTAATTTATTTAGCGGACCTACTGCACGGGAAGGATCATCGTCAAAACCTACTGCCGATGGAGGATTCATTCTGGCGGGTTCGGTCATTTCAGCAAGTGGAGATAAGGATGCGCTCCTTGTGAAACTGGACGCTGCTGGAAACGAAGTGTGGTTGAATAGTTATGGGGGAGATAGCCTTGATATTGCATACGATGTAATACAAACTGCGGATGGTGGATATTCCATGGTAGGGTCAACCCATAGCTATTCAGTGTGGACAGAAGCTTTTCACGTGCGAACCGATGCGAATGGTTCCGAACAATGGCATAAGAACTGGGGGCAGATCAACGATCAGGAAAGCTTTGAGCATTACGAGCTGCCTAATGGCGATTTTATTCAAGTAGGATATACCAAGACCACAGGAGGCGGTGGAAAGGATATGTTCATGTTGATGAGTTACTGGAATGGGGATTTTCAATTCGGTCGAACATTCGGTGGGTTCGGTGATGATTCTGGGGCAACTATTGCGCTACTCAATGATGGATTCATATGCGGTGGGTGGACAGAATCATACGGTGCAGGTGGGAAAGACATGTTCATAGTTCGGACCGACCTGAATGGCACAACGCAGTTTGAAACCGTTCAATCAAATTTCGACCCCCTTCCGGTCGAGGAGCAACCGAGCACAGCCATAGCTATCGGACCAAACCCCAATTCCGGCTCATTCCATTATTCAGGTCACCATAATTATATCAGTTGGACATTGGCCAATATGCATGGTCAGATCGTTGATACGGGCGCCATACAGGACAATGAACAGGTTACAACTTCGGTCGGTGACGGCATCTACATGCTTGGGACCATGGATCGATCAGGAAGTTTCAGTTATTCCCGCCTCGTAATCATCCACCCCTGAAGCGCCTCACTTCCATAGTTCCGAGCAGCTTGTTCATTGCGATCGGACATTTGCTCTTTCTGGGTCTTTTCTTACTTGCATACAAGTATTTCATGGTGCGTTGTATCCATGTGGATTCTGCCTATCAGATCTTCAAATGGGTGAACAATAGTGGTGTGGAAGTAGAAGTTCACCGCTTTAGTGCCGTGTTCCCACAGTTGATCGTAAAATTGCTCCGTGCGTTCAATGTGGACCTGAATAGGCTACTGATCGTCGCGTCGCTGGCACATGTGCTTGTGCCATACACGATCTTCATCGTACTTGCTCACTTGTGGAGAATGCCTTGGTTAGCGGTGGGGTGTGCGTTGGCAGCAGTACTCTGTACACGACTTACATTTTACGGTATTGTGCTGGAGGCAAACTACCTCCTTTGCTATCCAATTTTGTTCGCTGGAGCATTGTTAGGGCCATACCAACGTCAGCGCAGTTCAGTAAACGGAGCCATGGTTCTGGGCGCATTGGTGCTGGTATTAACTGTTCACCCAGTGGGATTCTTGATCGCACTTTTTATTCTAGCGCTTTTCTTTCCGTTGCTTACCTCGGCGCGCAAGACCGTTCTACTTCTCGGTGCATTATGTATTCTCTGGGGTGCTTTTTCTCGTGTAGTACTCCCACCGTCCAGTTATGAAACAGAGCTGTATTCCTCAGCTGGTCAAGGATTGAGCCATTTAAGTGACCTGCTGGAACTACCAGCGTCACAATTCCTGGTGGGGCATTCTTGGCAGTTGACAACCCACTATTTAGCCACTTGGATTTTGCTCTCCATATTGATCGGCATTCTCGCATATTCTAAAAAATGGTACACGCTTCTAGTGGTCGTCGGGTCGATCATAGGTTATGTACTGCTCAACGTATTGACGTACTCCGTTGGTGAAGCTGCCATGATGATGGAAAAGAATTTTCTGCCGTTGGCGACGCTCATATCACTACCCCTTATGATGGCGTTGGGTGTAAGCACTGAGCGCTATCAGCGATGGGCCGTTCTGCCATTCCTGGTCGTCCTATTCATTCAGTTCCGTGGGATCGCCTTCGCGTCTCGGCCCGCCCATGAACGCTTCGATCTGATACATGATCTGGTAGGAGAGGTCCGAGAGAAAGGCATTCGCAACGCCATCGTATCTGGAGCCGAGTTGGATCATGCCGGGTTGCATATCCATTGGGCACTCGCTTATGAAACATTGCTCTTGAGCGCAGTCGATGGGCCTAATGAATGTGTCATTGTGCATACCGATAAGACCTTATCAGGAAATAAGAAGCGTGACATATCTTTGTTGGATCTTGAGCCTTCCTATTCTATCGGATCGCTTCGGCAACAGTACTTCAGAATAGTTGATACCCACCCTGAACGCCTCTCCCCAGCGTTGTTGAACACCGATGAATGAAGGAAAGTTACGTTGTAGACCTATTGTTCGCCATTCATGGCGCGGCCGGCATAATTGCGCTGATAGTAGCTCCAGTTGCCATGTATGTTGCAAAAGGAAGCAACCAGCATAGACTTTGGGGTAAGCTGTTCTTTTATTCCATGGTGCTGGTCACTTTTACTGCCATCATTCTGAGCATTCTCCGCCCCAACTTGGTCATGGCAATGTTGGCCATATTCAGCTTTCACCTCGTTGCGTCGGGGTATCGTTCGTTGTACCACAAAAAGCTTCATGAAGGGCAGCGAGCCGGTCGTTTGGATTGGATCCTTCAAGGCGTGGCAGGCCTGTTCAATGTTGCGCTTTTTCTTTGGGGAGCCGCGCACACGATCTTTAATGACAGCGACAAAAGAGGTTGGATATTCCTCATCTTCGGTGCTATTGGAATTTTATTGGTTGTAAAGAACACGAGCCGCTTCTTCAAGAAAAGTCACGATAAGCAGGAATGGCTCTATGGACACATGACCGGATTCTTGGCCGGATACATTGCAACATTGTCTGCTTTTAGTGTTGTGAATATGGAATTCATAGAACCAAGTTGGCTGCGATGGATATGGCCTACGCTGATCGGTGCACCACTAATTATGCTCTGGGTCCGGTATTATAGAGCGCGCTTTGTAAATGGGCGCAGGCCAAAACATATAATGGACGTGCGGATCAAAAGTTATCGGTCGTAGTCATTCACTGAGGTTGATCAGCGCCTTAACTCCCTGATCCGGTACATTTGGCGACGTTTTCCGGCTTGATCCCGATCCATGGCTTTGCCTCTTACTTCAAACCCGACAGGTGCTCCGCGTAAAGTGCTTGTGCTGTATACGGAACTTGCACCGTATGTGCTTGGGTGCCTTCAAACGCTTGCGAACGACCATAATACCCAGGTGCACATTGTCCATTGGCCTGTTAACAGCGAGGCACCTTTCCAGTTGAAGTATGGCCACGGCCTCCATCATTATGAACGCGCGGAATTAGGTGCAGATGAACTCGTAAGTCTCGCTTTGAAGCTTAAGCCGGACCTCGTTCTTTGCAGTGGTTGGATCGATAAGGGTTATCTGAAGGTCTGCCGAAGACTGCGTAAAAAGGGTACTGTTACCGTAATGTGCAGCGACACCGCATGGAGAGGTGATGCCAAACAAATTGCAGCTTCCGTTGCTGGGCGGATCCTATTCCCGAGCATTTTCTCACACGCTTGGGTTACCGGTGAAGGCCAGAAGCGCTATGCCCTGAATTTGGGTTTTGCGGAGCAGAATATCCGAACAGGTTTCTATGCTGCTGATACCGAACGTTTCCTCGCGTTAGGTGATCAGCTTTTAAAGGAAAGGACCGAGAAATGGCCTCACCGCTTTATCTGCGTGGCCCGTTACATTGCCATCAAAAAGCACCAATTGCTTTGTGATGCATTCGCTGAACTTACGGAGGAAGGCAGGACAAAGGATTGGGAACTCTGGTTCACGGGGACCGGGGAATTGTTCGATCAAGTATCCAACTCTCCGACAGGCAAGAATCCCAAGATCCGGCACATGGGATTCGTTCAACCGGAAGCCATGCCCGAGGTACTGAGACAATGTGGAGTGTTCATTCTCCCAAGTACGTATGAGCCTTGGGGCGTTGTTGTACAGGAACATGCCTGCGCTGGTTTTCCGCTTGCTCTTAGCAGTGAAATACGTGCTGCGGAACGCTTCCTTCAAATTGGGCAGAATGGATCTTCATTTGCTGCGGATAACAAGGTCGAATTGAAGAATGCCATGCTCACGTTCATCGATTCTACAGATGCTGAACTGGCTGCGATGGGATCCAAGAGCAAAGAACTAGGCGATACGTGGGGGCCAACGCAATGGGCAAAGGTGGCTGCTGAATTGATGGGAAATGGATACGCTTAACGTTCTTGTTTTCGTGGATTGGTATAAGCCTGGCTATCGCGGTGGTGGTCCCGTGCGTTCCATGATCAACATGGTGGATCACTTGGGGGATCAATGCCACTTCCACATTGTAACAGCCGATACCGATTATACAAACACCCAACCATATCCAGGAATTGTTCCCGACCAGTGGACAGATCTGCCTACAGGAGAGCGGGTATTGTATGCTTCCAAAAAAGAGACGAGCAGCAAGGTTTGGCAACGGCTACTTACGGAACAAAAGTGGGATGCGATCTATGTGAACGGTATCTTCTCATTTTGGTATTCCATCTTGCCTTTGTGGCTGACGCGAGGAAGCAAACGGCGCCGCATAGTAGTGGCCAGAGGCATGCTCCTGCCAGGGCCTGTCGGTCAAGGCGCATTGAAGAAACAAGCATTCCTGTTCATTGCGCGTACCCTTGGCTTATACAGCGGGGTAGAATTCCAGGCAACGAGCGATGAGGAAACAGAAAGCATCCGTAAACAAATAGGGCGCTCAAGCAAGATCCATTTGGTTTCGAACCTACCAAGAAAGGTGTCCGATAACGGCATTCCAATGAGGATCAAGGTCGCTGGTGAAGCACATCTGGTGAATGTGGTCCGAATAGCAACGGAAAAGAATATCCACCTGATCATCGAAACATTGCGTGGTGTTAAGGGTAGAGTGGTGTTCAACCTCTACGGTCCGGTCTATCATGCAGAATACTGGGCCCAATGTGAGGCCGCGATCAAGACATTGCCGCAGAACATCACGTTCAATTACAACGGTCCAATTGCTTCCGAGCAAGTCCTCGGTATTTTGAGCGGCCAGCATCACGCGCTGTTCATGCCGAACGAAGGAGATAACTACGGCCATACCATGGTCGAAGCAATGACCACCGGATTACCCCTGCTTTTGGCCAATACTTCTCCGTGGAGAGACCTACAGGCCAAGCATGCCGGTTGGGATATCCCTTTGGATCAACCCGTACAATTCACACAGGCCATGCAAACGCTGGTGGATATGGACCAAGCAGGATTCGACCATCTTTGCAAAGGCGCATATGCCATGGGCATGGCGCAAGTGCAGGATCCAACGACCAAAGTTGGCATGATGAAGATGCTTCGCGGATGAACAACGAACGAACGAAAGTGGACTTGAGCCGATTCGACAACACGGCAACGTTCGATCCTGGTGCAGGGTTCATTAAGCGAACATTGTGGTATTTTACCAATGCCATGTTCTTCTTGAACCCCATGTTCCCGTTCCGCTCGCTAAAACCTGCGCTGCTGCGGCTCTTTGGCGCCAAGGTGGGTAAAGGGGTAGTGATCCACCCTGCTGTCAATATCAAATTCCCATGGAAGCTGACCATCGGCAATAATAGCTGGATCGGACAACGCGTCTGGCTTGATAACTTGGACTCACTTACCATAGGAAATAACGTGGTGATCAGCCAAGGCGCAATGATCATTCAGGGAAGCCACGACTACAAGAAGATCGAATATCCGACCTACAGCAGACCGGTGGTGTTGGAAGATGGCAGTTGGATAGGTGCTGGTGCGATAGTCACACTAGGAGTTACGGCGCACACTCACGCGGTGTTGGCCGCTGGTAGCGTGGCCACGAAGGACCTGGACGCTTATATGATCTACCAAGGAAATCCTGCGAAACCAGTGCGTGAACGGGTGATGGAATGAAGCTGTCATTGATCACAGTTTGCCGCAACGTGGCTCCAGTAATTGCGGAGTCCATTGATTCAGTTCTAGGCCAGGAATATCCGGGAATAGAACTCATCGTGATCGATGGTGCAAGTACGGATGGTACGCTGGATATTCTGAACGCTTATGGAAACAAGATCGATGTGTTATTGAGTGAGCCGGACAAAGGGATCTACGATGCCATGAACAAAGGCCTTGCAAGAGCTACCGGCGATGTGATCGGTTTCGTGAACGCAGGTGATCTCCTGATGACACCACGGACCATCGATCAAGTGGTAAAAGCATTTGAGCAACAGAACGTTGATGCTGTTTACGGTGATATCATCATGGTCGACGAAGGCGACATCTCGAAGATCAAGAGAACATGGTTGAGCGGTGCATACGACCGGAACCGGTTCAAAGAAGGATGGATGCCTCCTCACGTGGCAACATTCATCCGCAAAAGTGCCTATGATAAGTTCGGGCATTTCAAGACAGAACTGCGTATTGCCGCGGATTATGAGATCCTCTTCCGCATGCTGTATAAAGAACAGATCAGCACAGTGCACTTGTCGGAGATCCTCGTGCGTTTCCGTCTCGGCGGCATGAGCAACGGAAGCGTCAAACACGTGTTAAAAGCAAATACTGAAGTTCGCCGTTCTTGGCGGTTGAATGGATTCCAAGCACCTCCATTGCTCGTGACCCGTAAGCTGTGGAGTAAAGTGATGCAGTTCTTTCATTGAGTCTGTAATAGTTGCCGCGTCTGCTTCAAGTTATAAGATCCAGCATTACTTTGGCTGGGAAACCAAGCAACGACCGATTTCAACGGCGTGTCTGTTATGATCTTAGATCCCATGAATATGAGAAGTTCGAAGTCTTTTTCACGCTTAACCATTGGTTCGCTGCTGATGGTCTCCGCATCCATTGGTTCTGCCCAGAACTATATGGATGGCAGCATTATGCACGATGGCCTTCAACGCGATTATAAGATCTACGTACCAGCGATCTATCAGCCTGGCACTCCAGTTCCGGTCGTTTTCAACTTTCATGGCTATACCAGTGATAATTTCCAGCAATCCCTCTACGCCGATTTCAGATCGATCGCGGACACTGCCAATTTCATCATTGTCCTGCCCAATGGCACGTTGGATCCTCAGGGAAATCGGTTCTGGGATACCTTCGGCTTAGGGCAGGTGGATGACCTTGGTTTTGTTGCTGCTTTGCTGGATACACTCAGCTTGCAATACACGATCGAAGCGGATCGGGTGTACAGCACCGGAATGAGCAACGGCGGATTCATGAGCTATGATCTGGCCTGTTTCCAAAGTGACCGTTTTGCGGCGATCGCTTCGGTCACCGGGACCATGATCACACCGCGTTTAGCAGCTTGCAACGCCACGCATCCAACTCCGGTCATGCAGATCCACGGTACCGCTGATCCTACGGTGAATTATGGCGGAGGAGGAGGTTTCGTTGGGATAGAGGATCTGGTCCAGCATTGGGTCCAGTTCAATAATTGTAGCGCCACACCGGTGATCACCGATGTACCGAATGTCAACACAACAGATGGTTGTACCGCACAACACTATGTCTACTCGGGTGGAGACCTTGGCAGTTCGGTAGAGTTCTTCAAAATCATTGGCGGTGGTCATACATGGCCGGGTGCACCCTTCATCGTCGGTGTTACAAACTTGGATATAAATGCATGTAAAGAGATCTGGCGGTTCTTCAATCAATATACGTTGAGCCAATTCGTTGGGGTGGCGGAACAAGTGCATAGTACTGCTTCTTTCACTGTAGGGCCGAATCCGTCATTGGACAGTTTCACGCTGCGCTTCGAGCAACCAACTATACGTACAATTAGGATCGAGAATGCAACCGGACAAGTGGTACGGCAAGTGGTCACGTCTTCAACCATGCTGGAATTCACGCTGGAGGCGGAGGGTGTTTACCTCGTCCATGTACTGGAAGGTTCCACCAGTTCCATTCAAAGAGTGGTGAAGCTATAGACAGTATGGCGTGCTATGATCCGAAGCATTTATCGGCTGACGATCGTTAGGTTCCTGATCTTTCATCAGACGTAGCTTGGCGTAATGTTAGGCTCCTATCCGTTTCGCGCTTTCATTGAAGAGGTTGGTGATCTCGCCCGATTTACCGGTAGGTTCTTTCGCGAACTTTTCCGTCCGAATATGGAATGGGAGGAGTTATTGCGGCAAGCCTTCATCAACGGATACCGTTCCCTGCCTCTGGTGGCCGTTACTGCGTTCATCATGGGATTGGTACTCACCGTTCAGAGTAGGCCTACGTTGGAACGGTTCGGGGCGGAAAGCATGCTACCTGCAATGGTTGCTATTTCGGTGGTGCGCGAGATCGCCCCGGTCATTACTGCACTGATATGTGCGGGAAAGATCGGTTCCAGCATGGGCGCAGAGCTTGGTTCCATGAAGGTGACCGAACAGATCGATGCGATGGAGGTCAGTGGTACCAACCCGTTCAAATACCTTGTGGTCACACGTGTTATCAGTACCACGCTTATGCTTCCTGTGCTTGTCGTGTTCGCGGATGCGATCGCCATTTATGCATCTTATATCGGCGTTAACATTAAAGGTGATGTCAGTTGGCCTTTGTTCTTTCAACAAGTATTCGATTCACTCATTTTCAGTGATTACCTGCCAGCATTCTTCAAATCGTTCTTCTTCGGTTTTGCTATTGGGATCGTGGGTTGCTACAAAGGATTTCGCACGGAAAAAGGGACCGCCGGTGTTGGTCAAGCTGCACATAGTGCCGTTGTAGTCGCCTCATTGCTGATCTTTATCTTGGACCTGATCGCTGTGCAGGTCACCGAGCTATTGGGATATAACTAGCATGGAACGAATTGCCGACGTGAATGGATCCGGAATTGCCCAAAGCGATGAAGTCGTCCTACGCATACACGATCTGCACAAGGCGTTCGGCTCGAATAAAGTGCTTAAGGGATTTGACCTCGAAGTCCATAAAGGAGAGAGCGTTATGGTGCTTGGTAAATCGGGCTCAGGTAAAAGCGTGCTGATCAAATGCATCATCGGTATCGTGAGACCTGATATTGGATCCATTGAAGTACTTGGGGAGAATATGCTCGGAATGGATCATACCCGTCTCGATCATATGCGCGTACGGATCGGTTTCCTTTTCCAAAGTAACGCCTTGTACGATAGCATGACCGTTCGGGAGAATCTGGAATTTCCAATGCGTCGTCATTGGAGTGGACTTCCGGCAAATGAAAGGAACAGTAGGGTGGTGAAAGCGTTGGAAGACGTGAGGTTGTTGCATACCATGGACCTTATGCCGAATGAACTTTCAGGTGGTATGCGGAAACGGATCGCGCTAGCACGCACGCTGATCATGCGGCCTGATATTGTCCTTTATGATGAGCCGACAACCGGCCTTGATCCCATAACCGGACGTGAGATCGTGGAATTGATCCTTGAACTGCAACGCGCCTACGGAACGTCATCGATATTGATCAGTCATGATCTGAACGTCGCAAAATTGGCAGCGGATCGTGTTGTTGTCCTGCATGAAGGACGGGCCTATGCACAGGGATCCTACAATGAACTCATGCGTTCCACTGATCCAGTGGTTCGTCTTTTCTTTGATTCTTTATCATGAACGAACAGAGATCACAACGTTTCAAACTCGGCGTATTCGTTCTAGCAGGTACTGCTGTCCTATTACTGATCCTGTACGTCATGGGATCGCGCAAGGAGATGTTCTCCCGGTCCGTGACCGTACACGCTGAATTCCGGGAAGTCGGCGGTTTGCGGGCAGGGAATAACGTACGGTACGCTGGTATCAATGTCGGGATCGTGGATGCGATCGAGATCGTGAACGATACCACTGTCCTGGTCACTATGCAGATCAGTTCAGAGAATACTGCCCACATCCGGACCAATGCAATGGCCAGCATTGGCACTGATGGATTGATCGGAAATAAGCTTGTGAACTTGCTTCCAGGTGAAGGTGCCGGAGAACCCATTACCAACGAGAGCATGCTTCAGTCCATCCCTACATTGGATACAGAGGCCATGTTGAGCACACTGGAACGGACGAACCAGAATCTGGCGGTCATTACTGATGATCTGCGAAAGTTTTCCGCACGTATGGCGGACCCGGATAATCTGCTGGGTTCACTTACTGATCCAGAGATGGGAAGGATACTGCAAGATGCCGTTGGTCAGTTACACACTGCCGCAGTGAATGCCAAGTCGCTTACTAACGGCGTTAATGAACTCGTTACTGATGTACAGCAAGGCAAAGGAGCGTTGGGTGTATTGCTGGCGGATGAGCATGCCCAGAACGAAATGAGGCTCACTCTGGAACGCCTGCGATCATCAGCCGATACCCTTGGTTCGGCGATCGGTAACGTGGAACGATTCACGCAGAATTTGGAAAGCGAAGATGGACTTGCACGACTGCTAACGAACGACTCAACGCTGACCAATGATGTGCGCCGGATGATGGTGCGTTTGGATACTACGACTCTGCTTCTGAACGAAGACCTGCGGGCACTCCAACGCAATTTCCTATTACGTAAATACTTCAAGGAAAAGGAGAAACGGTGAGCAGTCGATTTGGAGCTGTGACGGTGGAGCAAACCCAAGTGGGTACCTAAAAAATCACAAAACCATACGCTAGTTTTACCAAGCCCCGTTGTTGATCAAGACCGGCCTCAAACTCTCCGGTCGCCCGCTCATGATCAACGAACCACCTATTACCCCAGACCCTTCAACACCGCCACTTCCTTCCGTTCCAATGCCACGTATATCGCGGTTCGCGTGGATGCGTAGCTCGCTCACGTTCCGTGCTATCGTTGTTGGCATACTCGCTTTGTTGTTGTTGATCCCGCTCGGTATGGTCAATGACCTGATCCGGGAACGATCCTACCGCAAGCAGGAAGCAGAAGAAGGCATCAGTCGGGATTGGGGTGGGGAACAGACCATTCTTGGGCCGATCATCGACGTGCCGTATGAGGTTCCGGTGCGTGTTCCGGTGGGCGATGGTAGCGGTAGAATGGAAGATCGTGTAGAGATCCATCACGCTCAATTCCTACCTGAATCATTGAATGCAAACGTGGTGTTGGATCCGTACAAAAAGCACCGCGGTATCTATGATGTTGCCGTTTATGGCTCAAGAACCCATATCACGGGATCATTTGCACCAATTTCCGATGCTCGTTTGAATATCGGATACAAGATGCGGTGGAATGATGCAGAACTCGTGATCGGGATAAGTGATCTACGCAGCATTAAAGAGCAAGTGTCGATGGTGATCGGTGATGATACTGTTCAGTTCGAACCGGGCCTACCGAGCAATGACGTCGCCAGCACAGGTCTAAGTGTGCCGTTCCCATTGGATAGTTTGCTCGGAGTGCCGATCAATTTTATTGCGAAGCTCACCATTAACGGAAGCGGTAGCTACAACTTGGTGCCTGTTGGAAAGGTGACCAAGGCTCATTGCACCAGCTCGTGGAAAGATCCAAGCTACCACGGGGCCTTCCTGCCGGACCCTGTGGATTCCGTTGCAAAACCCGGTGATGGGTTGAACGCTAACTGGACCGTCCTTCATTTGAACAGGCCTTATCCACAGGAATTCACGGGTAACAGGCAAGCGCAGATCGAAGGAAGTGCGTTCGGGGTACGTCTTATGCAACCAGTGGATGAATACCAGAAGAACGAACGCGCCAGTAAATACGGTGTAATGCTGATAGTAATGGTATTCCTGGTGTTCTTCTTTGTGGAAGTATTGCAGGCGCTACGGATCCATCCTATTCAATACCTTTTGGTTGGGTTTGCCCTATGCATTTTCTACACCTTGCTCATCGCCATCAGCGAGCATCTAGGCTTTGCGAAGGCTTATATCCTTTCTGCCATTGCCGTCATTGGCTTGGTGGTGCTCTACGCACACAGCGTATTCAATGTGAAACGCGCATCGCAATTGCTGGGTCTTATCATGTTGCTCGTCTTCGGGTTCATGTTCGCGCTGATCAACGAACAGGATTACGCCTTGTTGTTCGGTAGCATTGGGCTGTTCATCACCTTGGCATTGGTCATGTGGGTGAGCCGCAAGATCGATTGGAATGGGGAGAAGGCAGTGGAATAGGCCTAGCTCGCCGAGCGGAGTTGAGGTGCGCTAGGGCTTCTCGACTCCGGAGGTCTTCGAACGGAGTTGAGAAGCAACGAGATGAGAAGGCAATTCTCCCAACCTTCTGAGCGTTAATTCCGTATCACATCGTTTCAATGCGTTCATTGGTTACATATTGCGCTTTATTGATAGCCCTTGGCACGTTTGCCCAAGAGCGGTTCGGTATTGCGCACAGTAATTACGGTGGGAATGATGCCTATTCCTTGAATCCCGCTCGTGCGGCAGGACAATGGCCCTTCATCGACATCCGACTCGCCGGAGCCGACCTCTACGCGTGGAACAGCCTCGTTGCTTGGACCGATCGCACATCTCCGTTGGTAGGTGAAGTACGAAATGGCATAGCAGGTCAGACGAACGGTTCCGTTGTTCGCCGGAGTTCAATGGTTCAAGGTTCGCACCGTGCTACTGTGTTTGCCAATGTGCTGGGACCAGCTGTATCCGTGGCGCTAGGACGTGGTACGGTCGGTGTCGGAATGCGATCACGCGCTTACGTAAGCGCTGCCGGGATAACTCCGGAAGTGGCCAATTACATGTTCGAAGGCTTGCAGTATGCACCTCAATTAGGACAACGATATTCGATACCCGCAATACATATCCGTAGTGCTGCGTGGACGGAGATCGGCGTGAATTATGCACATATCCTGAAAGCCGAAGGATTCAATATGCTCAGCGCTGGCATGGGATTGCGCTACAACATCGGGCATGCAGCAGGCGCATTTCAATTCAACGGAACGGAATTCACCGTAGTTGATACGGCTCAACTTGATATACACGAAGCATCGGCCAGCTATGGCTTTGCAATGCCCGAGGCAAGCGCAGGACGTGGCTGGGGCGCGGACCTAGGAGTTTCCTTCGAGCGTACACTCTCCGAAGTTGATGGTTACCGTCCGCACAAAGCCGCGATAGGATGCTCGCCCATGGGGTACCGGTATCGGATAGGAGTATCGGTGATCGACCTTGGTGGGATCCGTTTCCGGAACGGTGAAGCAGGTAGGATCAATGCAGGATCCATCGCAATTGCTGATTACGATCATATACCGGTCGAGGATGTTGAGGACGTCGATAGTTTGTTGGCCACTTCCACTAAATGGAAACGATCGAATGGTTTTAAGGTCGGTCTGCCAACTGGTATTTCAGTTCAATATGATCAGCGATTAGCGAAGAACACCTATGTCGCTTTTGCAGCGGTGCAGAACCTTGCAGGTAAACGTACATTACGCTTAAGGCGCACCAACTCGATCGCAATTACGCCGCGCTACGAAACACGCTATTTCGAGGCAGCCCTTCCTATGGTGATGCATGAATACGATATTAAACACCCGTCTATCGGATTCATGCTTCGTTTCCAAGGGCTGGTCGTAGGTTCGGATCACATTCTTCCATTCATCAGCAAACGCGACGTCTATGCGATGGACTTCTACGTTCGGTTGCGTTGGATGATCTTCAAAAGCCCAGCATGTAAAGGCAAACGCGCAGGATCAGCGATCCAAACGCGCAACGGTACCAAAGCCATGGTGCCGTGTGAAATGCCTTAGGGTCTCGAGCGCACCTTGGCTCCGCATCCCATATTGCGAGATTGCTCTGAACAAATAACGTTGGACGTACTACTGATCATGCATCTTTAAGATGGGCATATCCACTTCAACGCGCGTGCCTTGCGGCAGATCCGTGTAGTGGAAACCCGCTTTACCTCCGTGCTGTTTTTGCACTAGGTCCAATCGGGCACGTGTAATAGCTGTCCCCAATGATGTTTTCTTCATTGCCTTGCCATCAAGAGGGGGTGTTTTTTTCGCTTGCCTTCCTGCGCCGTCGTCTTCGATCGTCCAGCGCATTTGGCCATTTCGTTCCGCAACAGTCAGTGTGATATGGCCTTTTCCTTCTTTCCCTGCCATGCCGTGCCAGATCGCGTTCTCCACGAAGGGCTGCACGACCAACGGAGGAACCATCACATTCTCTGGATCGATACCGGGGTCGACGGTAATGGTGAAATCGAATTTCTTTTCCATCCGCATGCGCTCCAGGTCCAAATAGCCACGTAAAGCTTCCAGGTCATCATTGAGCGGTACCTCGGCATGGCGACTATTCTCCAGTACAAGCCGCATTACACGTGCGAATTTGCTCAGGTAGCTTGTGGCGCTATCCTGATCATTCCGTTGCACGAACGCATTGATGCTGTTCAATGCATTGAAGATGAAATGCGGATTCATTTGACTGCGTAGTGCTTGGGTCTCTAGTGTTGCAGCTTCTTTCTCGAAACGCTCTTGTCTCCGCTTGCGATCCGCAACGAACCATGCTCCGCCGCCGATCACCAGAAGTACAGCGCCTGCACCGATGCCAAATGCCCGGTTCCTGTTCTGATCGGCACGCAACGCTTCAATGGTACGCTCACTTTCCAATTGTTCACGCTCAGCTGAATAGGCCAAGCTATCAGCCAGTTGTTGCTTTCCGAATGTGTACAGCAGATCACGCTGTGTCAATTGCCGCTGGGACTTTTCATTCGTTAGACTATCGCGTACTCCGATGAATGCCTCGTGATAGCGTAATGCTTGTGTACCGTTTCCTTGCGATCTATAAGCCAGATAAAGGCATTCACAGTTGTTCTGTCGCGCGTTACGCGCACCTGTTCGTTCCGCTAGAATAAGGCCTTTCTTACAACGCTCGATCGCACGGTCGCTATTCTTGGCGTTCAGGTCGATCATTCCCAACTCGGATAGCACCATGGATTCCTGTGTCGCATCTTTCACCTCCCGTGCAAGACCCAATGCTTCCTGTAGGACTTTTTCAGCCTCTGGTCGTCTTCCTGAGCGCCGATAAGCCGCACCAAGATCCAACAACGTATGGTCCATGAGATGCTTATATCCGCCTTCACGCTCCAATGCCAATGCGGTTTCCAACATGATCACCGCGCTATCCAATTTGCCCAATTCCATCAATAATGCACCGATGGAACCGCCTGCATTTATGGCACCTTCCCGATCATCGGCTTCATGGAACAAGGCATAAGCATGGCGCAATAATGCAAGTGACTCCGTTTTTTCGCCCAAACGCGCCTTCAGGTCGCTGATCTGTGATAAGCAATTCGCGATACCGCTTTTGCTCCCGATCCGTTCCGCAATGGCCATGGCCTTATACACCAGGTCGATCGCTTCACCGATCCTACCCACTTCGGCATGTACGTTCGCCATATTGCTGTATCCGGTGCTGGCCATTTCATCCAGGCCGAGTTCCGTGGCCAATTCTGCGGCTCTTTCATAATAGATCAACGAACTATCGGATCGACCTTGTGTTTCGTGTGCAACACCAATGTTGTTGTAGCAAAAAACCAAGCCACGTGGATTGTTCGCAGCCAAATGCCGTTCAACGCTCTGTTGATAATTGGAGATGGCTGAATTCAGATCTCCCATGGATTGATACATGGTGCCTATACTGCTCAACGTGGCCCCGGCACCTCGTGAATAGGCCGAATCCTGCCGTGTGGAGAGTGCTTGCAACGAACTGTCCATGTACGGTAATGCGCCTTCTCCGGCACCCGACCTGAACAGCGCGATCCCATAGTTCCGGAATGCTTGCCCCAGCATCAACACATTGCCAGCTGCTCTAGCCTCATTCACCATTTGCCGCGAAAGCACCACACAACTATCCTGGTCAATGTAGGACATGTGGTAGATGATGTTATCCAATGCTTCCAACCGCGCATCTGCCGAAGTTTTCGGATCGGCATGCTCAAGCCAAAGCGAATCGAGGATCGCTTGGTTCTGGTCTTGTGCATGAATTCCCGTTATCAGGAACAAAAAGACCAACGAAAGGGTATATCGGCACATGGGAGTTCGGCTCGGAGGATCTTTGCAAGTTACTCTCACAAAGGAAGCCATAGGAAAACTTAAGCGTACGAATAATTACGGATGGCCTTAAAAGTTCTTCTGCTTATTAAAGCCCCGGACCGCGTACCTTCTCACCACGCCCTTCTTTTTCAGCAACCTCCCTGTTCAGCGCCAGTAATTGGGCTAGCAGGTCTTGTTTCGCATCGAAACCGTAGGCTGCCAATACGGCCTTATCCAATGAGGCGTGTAGGTCTTTTATGGGGTTCTTTCCGGGCTTCTCCAGCAGGCGGTACAGGTCGCGCAAGCTCATGCGGTGGTCTTGCATGGCCTGTGTTCGTGCATCACGCAAGTTCTTTGCCGATTGCGCCACCGTCTCTTGCTGCTTCTTACTGAGGCGTTGTGGCCATGGGAAGGTGTCCCATACGCTGGTGGTGGTGTAACGCAAGCGTGCTTCAAATGTGCTGCACTTCGCTTTCCACCATTGCCAATGAGCATCACTTTGGATCACCCCGAATGAGTAATCATCCTCGAAGGCGAAAACCATCAGAGCATCATTCGGCCGAACTGCCTGAGGGACGAACTCAAAGATCGATCTTGAAGTGACCCGCGAACAGGCGATGAAACGTTTTAATGGGGCGATAATCTGGAGCATGTCTTCACGCCGACGCCAGAACTTCCACCACGTTTCAAGATGATCTTCCCTTCCGTTAGCCTTTGTACCCCCAGTTATCTCAGCCTCTGCTTTCCTCTTGATTTCAGGCAGTACCTTGGACTCAAGTAACTTGAATAAATCTGGAACTTTCGCCACTTCCGAAATATTCTTTGAGAAGGAAAAGTCGATTGAATAACGATGTGGTTCGGACTCAAACGCGCCTAAGAGTTCATCTCCATTCAAGTAAGGCTAGAGATGTACGGCATTCCTCTTATCACGCTTGATCAGTCTTTCACCTTCAGCTCTGCTTACCAGAAACCCTTTGTAGCCATGGGTTTGTCCTTGGAAACATTTGGTGGGCTCTTTGTTGCAATTCAACTGCACTGCACTTGCCACATCGGTATTGGTACTCAAGCTGCTGTTAATGCTTGGCACCTCGTGTAGGTGCATATCTCCGTTTTTGACTTGCGTATAGAGATGGAATTCGCCTTCGTAATCTCCCTTTTGCCAACACACAATACTAACATCCACGGCGGCTTGGCCATTCCAATCTTGGGAGGAAACAGCGTTGAAGATGGTGCCTTCGTTCGCTAGAATATGATCCAAACTTCCGTTGCGACTGTAATTCTCACGGATGGTATTAGTGCCCACCAAGCCCGCGCGCTGGCCTTCTTTCAAATGGTCATGCGCACGGCGGAACCAGTACACACAGAAATCGGCGCGGCCCGGTACTTCGGGGTAGGCGGCGTGTAACTTGGCCACATATTCGGCGCCCAGTTCCTGCTGCATTTTGTTCTTGCTCTGGAAGGGTGGGTTGCCGATAATGCAATCCACTTCGGGCCAAGCGCGTTGGCTGCCATCGTCGTTCAGCAACGCATCTACGCATAGGATATGCTCGTCCAAGTTGTCCAGCGGAAGTGCCTTTTCGCGGTCATAGTCCTCACCGTGTTCGGTAACCCAAAGTTCCTTGGCGGTCATCAGGGTAACCTTGGCCACTTCCACACTGGTGCCTTTTAGATCCATGCCGTGAAATTGCTTGATGCTCACGTAAGGCGTGTTCTCCAAACACGTCCGCAGGCGTTTGGCATCCTCGCGTTTGGTGCTACGGTCGCGTATCACGCGGAGCAATTGCTTTTCCAACTTCTTCATTTCGCGGTAGGCAACGAAGAGGAAGTTGCCGCTGCCACAAGCAGGATCCAACACGCGGTAGGCACGCAGGCTGTCGAGCACTTTGTAGAGCGCATCTATAGGCATGGCGGCTTCCAAGGCTTCGGCGATCTTGTTCTGGAAAGGCTGTACGATCACGGGATCCACGATCTTCTTGATGTCGATCTCATAAGTGTAGTGTGCCCCTGCGGCATGGCGCTCCGCTGCGTCCATGCCATACTCGAAAAAGGTACCGAAGATGGCCGGGTTCACTTTGCTCCAATCCTTTATACAAGCGAACTCCAACATGGTAACCTCGTGCATAGTGAGTTCCAGCGGGGTCACCTTCTGGAATAGGCCACCATTGAAATAGTCCACCCCGCGGTACTTGCCTGCTTCGGTTATGCCCTCGTCATTCATGGCGCGGAAAAGACCTGCAATAAGATCATAGCTCGGCGGACATTTATCATATGCACTGCCTTCACTTTCGGAGCATTCGTGTACAAGCCGTGTAAAGATCTCCTCGGGCAGGAGCTTCACATCCTCTGCGAACATGGTGAGAATGCATTGTAGCGTATAGTGCATGGCAGTATCGCGAGGTACACCACGTTTCACCATGCTCCGGAAGACCTCGCTCACTTTCTTCGCGGCCTCTTCCGTAACGTTCAATCGGTTCGTGCGGAACACCGGATCGGTAGGGCGGGGTAGGAGAAAGGAGAACGACTCGCGGCGCGTGGCCAGGTCCGTCAACTTCACAATGTCTTGCGGCTCGTCCGGGTCGGTATCGAAGTCGTAGATCCAGAACTCATCGAAGTTGCAAAGGATCACGTAACGCGCACGATCTCCAGCCAACCGGAACCAATAATTGGTGGCCTGTTGCAAATGCAGCGAAAGCGGTTCGCCACGTTTCTTCATTTCAATAATGGCACGCTTGGGCCAAACAAGATCAGCGAAACTGGTGCTGCGCTTGCGTTTGTCGTAGATGCGGTGCTCGAAGGTGGCCCCAGCACCTTTGTGGCCATCTGTATGCCCTAGTGCAGTAAAGAAGCGATCAAGGAAGGTCTGAGCTTCTCCCTTTTCATCTCCCCGAATATGTGTGTTACAATATTCGACAAAAGATTCAAGGGGCGTCGATGGCTTCATGATCTCAGCTACAAAGAATAAGCTCCAACATCAATACTCCCCACCGTTTGCGTTTACTGGATTCAATATCGCCTCCAGCGCAGCTTCATTAGCCACAAGAACGCGACGTCCTTTGCTGCCTTCGAAACCACCAAGGATACCTGCTGCTTCCAATTGGTCCACAATGCGACCTGCGCGGTTGTAGCCCAGCTTTAGCTTCCGTTGGATATTGCTTGTGCTGCCTTGTTGCATGGTTACCACCAAACGGGCGGCATCCTCGAACATGCTGTCGCGGTCGCCTAGGTCGGTATCGCCACCACCTTCGCCATCTTCGGTTGGTACTTCGGGTAGGATATGGGCATCTGGATAGCCTCGTTGCGCGCCTACGAAATCGCAGATCCTATCGACTTCCGGAGTATCAACGAATGCACATTGGATACGGATGACCTCATTACCCGTACTGAGCAACATATCACCACGACCGATCAATTGATCGGCTCCACCTGCATCGAGAATGGTGCGGCTGTCGATCTTGCTGGTTACACGGAACGCAATACGCGCCGGGAAGTTGGCTTTGATGGTACCGGTAATGATGTTCACACTCGGACGCTGCGTGGCAATGATCAAGTGGATACCGATGGCACGAGCTAACTGCGCCAAACGAGCGATCGGGGTTTCCACCTCGCGACCAGCTGTCATGATCAGGTCAGCGAACTCATCCACTACCAATACGATGTAGGGTAGGAAGCGGTGCCCTTTCTCCGGATTCAACCGGCGCTTTATGAACTTCGTGTTGTACTCCTTAATGTTACGGACCTGCGCATCTTTGAGCAGCTCGTAGCGCTCGTCCATTTCAATGCACAAGCTGTTGAGCGTGGCGACTACTTTCTTCACGTCCGTGATGATGGCATCGCTATCACCGGGCAACTTGGCAAGGAAGTGACGCTCTATCTTGTTGAACAGGGTGAGTTCCACTTTCTTCGGATCGACCAATACGAACTTGATCTGGCTCGGGTGTTTCTTATAAAGCAGGCTCACCAGGATCGCGTTAAGTCCAACCGATTTACCCTGGCCGGTAGCGCCTGCCATGAGCAAGTGAGGCATTTTAGTAAGATCCGTAACAAAGGTCTCATTGCTAATGGTCTTACCCAACACCAATGGCAATTCCATGTTGCTGTTCTGGAATTTCTCACTGGCAATGACCCCTCGCATACCTACGATCTGTGGCTTGCTGTTCGGAACCTCGATACCAATGGTACCCTTACCCGGGATCGGTGCAATAATGCGAATGCCCAAGGCGGCAAGGCTCAGAGCAATATCATCCTCCAAGTTCTTGATCTTGCTGATGCGCACACCTGCCGCTGGTACGATCTCATACAACGTTACGGTTGGTCCAATGGTGGCTTTGATCTTCTCAATGCCGATGTTGTAATGGCCCAAGGTTTCAACGATGCGGTCCTTGTTCTGCTCCAACTCTTCTTTGGTTACAGTGAGTTCGCCGGTACCGTGGTCAATAAGCAGATCGATCGGTGGCAGTTCGTAGCTGCTCAGTTCCAATGTAGGGTCGTACTCACCGAACTCCTTCAACTTTGTTTCCAATTCGTCTTCGCTGAGTACTGCATCTTCTGCACCAGCCGTAACGTCCATACCATCGATCTCCGTTACGCATGAGGCAACAACAGCCGGAGTGATGGGTTCAACGATCTCTATCGGTTCCATCTCCAGTTCCAACGCAGGTTTGCTTTCTTCGACTACTTCCTCCTCCTCGATCTCGTCTTCTTCAGCTTCTTCTTCCTGTTCGATCAGTTCATCGGCGAAGTCCTGAACGACCGTGTTTCGAGCACGAACGCCATTGGCCGCAACGACCACTGTTTCTTGGTCATCTTCAATTTCTGCTGCTTCTACATTGCTCTTCATCCGCTCGAAAGCATCAACGATCCAACCAAATGAAAGGTTGAAGGTGAACACCGCGAAAGCACTTGCTGCAAAGACGATCAAAGCACCTGTTCCGAATTCACCCAATAAAGTAGTGAGGTGCTTCGTGATGAAATGCCCAACGCCACCGCCGAGGAACATCAGATCGCCACGGAAAGCGAAGCCGAACAGGGTAGGGAACCAGAATAATACCATTGCCGTCCAGCCCAATGTGCGGCTTGGTGGCAACAACCAAGTATTGAGCAACACGCGAATTCCCGCAAGGAAACTCCACATCGGCATGGCAAAGGCAGCAATACCAAACCATTTGTAGATGAACTGATGTGCCGTTAGCGCTCCGATCTTACCCAGCCAATTATCCACACGTAATTCCGGACTGAAGATCTCACCGAGAGAACGGCCAACCAGATCTTGGTCTATACGCCATGTAAAGAGGAATGAGGTGAATGCCACCAATAGATAGGCAGAGAATAGGATCAGGAATAGGCCACCGACCTTATGGACTCGCTCGTCCGACCAAAAGGCTTTGAACCGAGCAAATCGACCTTCACCATCAACGGTTGATCCTTTCTTTCGACTCTTTTTGCTTGTCGCTTCCTCGTTTCGGTCCTCTCGGACACGATTTTGTCGTTCTCTAGCCACTGGAATACGGATATATGCCAACTTCACGCAAGGACGCGATCAGATGGTTATGGATGCGTTCAAAAGTATCCGGGTACCAGCTTAGAACGGGTGAATGTGCTGGGCTATTATCAACAAGTTGGGGTTGGTTCGGGAAATAGCCTCCGTTCGGACGGCTCCTAAGGAGCAACTGAAAGCTGGCTATGTAGCTGAATGGAACCGCTGGTGCTGGAACGCAACAGGCATTCGTATCAATATGAGGACAAGTTCTCGACCAACGGCCAATTGCCAACTCCGATCCGGAATAATAGTGGATCGATCAAGGATGTCCTATGGGTAATTGGAATTACATAGAGAACGTACCCATAACCTCTTTAAGTTCGTTGTGCAGAACAGCCGCTGGAACGGACGTATAGTCCGTCTTGGTCACGAATTTGGCTTGATCCACTTCGCCGGGGGTAACTGAAATGGCATCCAAGCGCATACGCATGCCGTATTGCACCATGTCATAGCGTAATAATACCCCCTTGATCTCTGCGAATGGGCTGAACCAGTTAGGATTGGTCATTTTGATCTGATCCGTGTACCAGAGTTCGATCTCTCGTTCATCGACCTTGTCGAAAATGGCCACCGCTCGCTTGCATGAGTATCCGGCTATGGTATCGATGTCCTGTGTATAGATGATCGTCGGCTTGTTGCTTTCCGTGTTGAACAGTGAAAAGTCCAATGGTACCAGATGTGCAACCATCTTGTTGCTCATAAGACTTAAATGATAATCCATCGACTCCTGTTCATTGTCGGTGATCATGGACGTTCTGAAAATTCCCATTCCAGCGTTGACCTCCTGAACTTGCTTGTTATCACTGAATGTTAGCGTGGTGTGTTCGGGAAGCATTCCGGCCATTATCCCTGATGGGTCATAATCCGGAAAGCTCAACTCATACTCGATCACGCCTTCCGCAATACGGGACTGAAGAAGACCAGTGCTACAGCTATTGCAAACCAATAAAGCAGAGATCGCGATAGCATAGTGGTTTAGGTTCTTGGTCATCTTCGTGAATTCAAGTACAGTCCATCGTTGTACGCTTGTATACCAGTGGGAGTTACATCACAGCTCACGGCCTACCTTTGTGGAGCCCACAAACAGGCAAGTGAATGGAATTAAGATTGATCGAGGCCGCTTCGGAGATCGGTGCGGGTAAGCGTGGAGCAAGTATGGGTATGGCGGCACTGCGCGTTGCGGCGTGGAAGCTTGGTAGCGAGCTGTTCGGACATGCCGAAGAGACGATATTGCGAGATGAGAACGATGTGTTATATGAGGATGATGACAACCCAAGTGCACACCACATCGATGGATTGATCCGCTTCGAAAGCGACTTGGCGTATGAAGTGTTCAAGTATTTGAGGAACAGTGTTTTTCCTATCATTATAGGAGGTGACCATTCAATCTCCATCGGTTCGGTTTCCGGAACGAAAATGGCTTTCCCGGATAAGCGGCTCGGAGTGATCTGGATCGACGCACATGCCGATCTACATACGCCGTGGACCACACCAAGTGGCAATGTGCATGGTATGCCGTTGGCGCTACTGATGCAGATCGAGAAGAAGGGGAAGAATAATCCCTTGGTCTATACTATGGATATTTGGGACCGCCTGCGCAAGATCGGTGTGAATGGACCTAAAATGCAGCCTTCGGATCTCGTTATCATTGCTTTACGTGATTACGAGCCAGAAGAACGTGCCATTATTGAAGAACATGGGATCAAGGTGATCACGGTGGCAGAGCTACGTAAGGTAGGCGCTAAGGCCGTTGTTCAGGAAACCTTGGCTCACTTGACTTTGTGCGATAAGATCCACGTGAGTTTTGATGTGGATTGTTTGGATCCTTCCATTTCCATTGGTACCGGGACTCCGGTTCCCGATGGACTTATGGCCAACGAAGCGTCTGAACTACTCCAAGGTTTTTGTAAGGACCCGAAGACGGTGACGTTGGATGTGGTGGAGATCAACCCCGCACTTGGTCAAGCCAATGATATGGCTGAGGCTACCTTGGGGATCCTGGAGCCTCTGTTCCCGATCCTTAGGACACGTCCTTGACCGATTGAATTATGACCGCCAAGAACGTGATCCTTATCCGTCCAACGGGCTTTGATTTTGACCCAGAAACATCCGCCAGTAATGGTTTTCAGCGATCCGAGCCCCTCGTGGATGTTCAGAAGAAAGCCGCAGAGGAGTTCGATGGGTTATTGGAGCGGTTACGTCAATGCGGGATCGGCTTCACAGTATTGGATCCCAAAGATCCTAAAGCCCCGAATGCAGTTTTTCCGAACAATTGGTTCAGCACCCACGAGGATGGAAAAGTAGTGCTCTACCCAATGCTTACTGGATCACGTAGAGTTGAACGTGATCCGGATATGGAGCGTGTTCTTGGATCTGAAGGCTTCACAACGTCCGGTACGGAAGACCTGAGTGCTTGGGAGCACAATGGCCGGATCCTGGAAGGGACCGGGTCCATGGTCCTTGATCGCGCAAGAAAATTGGCATTCGCTTGTCTTTCACCGCGCACCACCGAGAGTGCTTTGAAAAGCTGGTGTAATTCATTCGGTTATACACTCATTGCATTTACCGCAACGGTGACCGGCCACATGGATGCGGAACCGGTTTACCACACCAATGTAATGATGTCGATCGGTGAAAAGTATGCTACCGTTTGTTTTGATGCCATGCCGTTTCCTGCGGAGCGACAGGAGGTGGATGAAGAGCTGCGCAAAGCAGGTAAGCAGGTGATAACATTTACTGTGGAACAAATGAATCACTTCGTTGGCAATATGCTGGAATTACGAGGTTCAAAGGCCATTACGAAGGGGGCAGCGGACCTTGGGGATATGGTGAATGGATATCCCTATATTTTCCTTAGTGAAACAGCATTCAATGCCCTGAGGCCGGAACAGCGGATCGCCTTGGAGAAATACGCTCAATTGATCCCGGTTCCAGTATCAACGATCGAAACGATAGGAGGGGGGAGTGTACGCTGCATGATCGCCGAGAATTTTCTGACCCCGAAAACGATCATCGGCAAAACTGATTGACACGTGTTTACGATCGAACCCTTTATTTTATAGCTTTCATTCAGACCATGTTCCAAGACCGGCTCCAAGCAATACTCGTACCCGCATTGCAACAGGCGTTCAAGCAGTTGTTCGAACATGACCTTGATGCAAAGGCAATTGGTTTTCAAGCCACACGACCAGAGTTCGAAGGTGATGTTACCATAAACGTTTTCCCATTCCTGAAGATCAGCGGCAAAGGACCTGAACCTACAGCACAAACGATAGGTGACTACCTGCATACGCATGTTCTCGAAGTGGATCGGTTCAATGTGGTCAAAGGGTTCCTGAACCTGGTGATCGCGGACTCCTATTGGACCCGATTTTTGACGGAAGTTGGGGAGAAGGACCTCTTGCAATTTCCCGCAACCGGTAAAAAGGTGATGGTGGAATATGCTTCGCCGAACACGAACAAACCGTTGCACTTAGGACATTTACGAAACATTTTTCTTGGCTTCAGCGTGAGCCGGATCCTAGAAGCAGCAGGTAATGAAGTGGTGCGTGTGCAAGTGATCAACGATCGCGGGATCCACATCTGCAAAAGCATGGTTGCATGGCAGAAATACGGTAACGGCGAAACACCAGAAAGTGCCGGTATAAAAGGCGATAAATTGGTCGGGAAATACTACGTGGAGTTCGATCGGCAAATGAAAAAGCAGATCGAGGAACTTATTGACAAGGGTGCAACAAAGGAAGCTGCGGAAAAGGAAGCACCGATCTTGCTGGAAGCACAGGACATGCTCCGCAAATGGGAGGCCAATGACGCGGAAGTGCGTGCATTGTGGGAGAAAATGAACGGTTGGGTCTATGATGGGTTCAATGCAACGTATGATCGGATGGGTGTAACGTTCGATAAGCTCTACTACGAAAGCAATACCTATGTCCTTGGTAAGAACGACGTGCTGGATGGACTTAAAAAAGGCGTGTTCTACGAAAAGGATGGAGCTATCTGGGTGGACAACACACCTGAAGGGCTAGATGAAAAAGTGTTACTACGTGGCGATGGCACCAGTGTCTACATGACACAGGATATCGGTACGGCCATCAAGCGGTTCGAGGAGTTCCCGGGATTATCCCAGATGATCTATACCGTAGGGAACGAACAGGACTACCATTTCAAAGTGTTGTTCATCATCCTGAAAAAGCTAGGGTTTGATTGGGCAGATGAACTTCACCATTTGAGTTATGGCATGGTTGATCTACCGACCGGCAAAATGAAAAGCCGTGAAGGCACTGTGGTAGATGCGGACGACCTGATGGAAGAAGTCGTGCAGGAAGCACGCACGCAAGGTGAGGAGCTCAGCAAACTCGATGAATTCAGCGAGCAGGAACGTAGTGATCTTTATGAAATGATCGGACTGGCAGCGCTGAAATATTATTTACTCAAGGTAGACCCGAAGAAACGTATGCTCTTTGACCCTACGGCTAGCATCGATCTGCAAGGACACACCGGGCCGTTCATTCAATATACGTATGCTCGGATCAGTTCGCTTTTGCGCAAAGCAGGAACTTTTGATCATAACTTTTATCCTGCACTATTGCTTGCAGAAGAACGAGTTGTTCTTAAACTATTGCATCATTTTCCCTCGGTGCTGAACGAAGCTGCTGCAAGGCTGGATACCTCGGCAATTGCTAACCATGCGTACGAGTTGGTGAAAGCCTACAACAGCTTCTATCAATCCCTTCCTGTATTAAAGGAAGAAGATGCCACTAAACGAGAATTCCGTTTGGCTTTAAGCGGTACCGTGGCGCGTGTTATTCAGCGTGCCATGTGGCTTCTCGGCATTGAAGTTCCTGAGCGGATGTGACCTGATCGGGTACATTGTTCTGTCAGTCTCGATAATACTTTTTGGCCTAATAGACAAAAATAATGGTCGGAAGCTCTGTGTCTCTTATTGGGCTTAGGTTTGATGCGAATCAAAGGTTATGATTAAAAAATCTGCTTTCATTGTGGAGGCAAACAGGTACAGAAATACGGACATGTGAAGGGAGTTCAGCGCTATCTCTGTCATGTCTGTGGTAAGCAATTTTTGGGTGGTGTCCGGCGGCATCCAAAAGAGTTATGGGATGCATATCATTAGGGCAAACAGACCTATGTCCAATTAGCCAACACTTATGGTTGTAGCGTTCGTACCGTTCAGCGTTGCTTGGATCGGCATAAGCCTATTTCACTGCCCATAGAGACGCCCGAGAAAGTAGTTCTATTGATGGACACTACCTACTTCGGCAGAGGTTATGGAGTAATGTTGTTCAGGGATGCTCGCACGAGACGGAACTTGTATTGGATTTACGTTAAGCATGAGACCAACCAGCTTTATGCCGACGGCATTGTGCATTTAAAGGGGCTTGGTATAACCGTGCTGGCCGTGGTCTGTGATGGACGCAGGGGGCTATTTGGACTTTGTGGAGATGTGCCGGTGCAGATGTGCCAGTTCCACCAAATTGCAATCATTACCCGATACCTAACTCGCAGACCTAAACTACCGGCAGCTCAGGAATTGAGGGACCTGATTAAGATCCTGACCCGAACTGATAAAGAGAGCTTTACTGGTGGTTTGGAACAATGGTATGCAAAATGGGCTGTATTCCTGAATGAGCGTACCATAAACCAGAACACCGGAAAGTCACACTATACTCACAAGCGATTGCGAAGTGCATACCTGAGCCTGAAACGCAACCTGTATTGGTTGTTTACTTGGTATGACCATCCGGAGGTCAACATTCCAAACACGACCAATTCAATAGATGGACACTTCGCCCATTTGAAGACTTCTTTGCGCAACCACAATGGACTTTCAACTACACGGAAACGCAAGTTCATCAATGAGTTTTTAAGGCATGCCGGCCTCTAAATGGAAACGGCAGGCCAGTTAATGACCCACCGTTCAACCATTCATTTATCTCCCATCGGATGTATCCCTGACGAGTTGCTCTCCAGCAGAGCTCGTTTCCGTTTCACCCAACAATGTCAAAGTTCACAAGTCCTATCATTCCTTCGACAAAGTCTCGAAAATAAAGACCATCATTTTTGTCCATTAGAGAGCAACGTCTCAAAAAAACCATTCTTTTTGTCCATTACTCCTACTTTTTCAGATCCCGAAAATCGTGCCTCTGAACACTAGAATTTCGGACACGGTACGATCTTGTAATTCCGCTCCTTTCTGCGTTTCGGCCATTCGTAGATCAAGCTGATCTCGTGGGCGCCTCCACTCTTCAATCCCAATTTGCTTACGGTGATGTCATAGCTGTAGGTGAACCGGAGCTTGTTGTCGGTCTGCACACCGATCATCATGATCACCGCATCGCTGTTCCCATAGCCTTGCTTATACGCTTTTGCAATGGGAAGACCACGGTACCAAAGCCCAAAACTGAGCCGTTGATGATCGATGTAACCGCCAACATCAAGCTGGTCCCATTTGCCCTGTGCTTTATAGATCGTTGCTAAGGTGAAACGTGTTTCGCTTCGGCTTAAGATACGGTCGTCCAAGGCAATTCGATAGCCGCCGTGGAAGGTGAAACGCATCGGTAGGTTCGCGTTACCACCGGTCAACAGACTCTGGTTCGGAGTGTTCAAATGGTTGATGCTTACCCCGGCCCACAATGCGTCGCTATAATAAACCACGCCACCTGCAAGATCCATGTAACTGATATTCTCGATGATGTTGCTCTCCACGGATGTTGATGCATCATCGCGGATAACTTGATCGGCAAAGAGGAATTCGTCCCTGCTGATGCCTCGCATGGTATAGCCCCCACGTACACCGAAGCGTAAGGCTCTCTTGCGGTTGATCCGTGCTTCGTAGCTATACGAAAGTGCCAGCAAGGTGAATTTCAATCCTTGGTTACCGGTCTGGTCGTGCAGGACATAACCTCCGAAACCACTGCTCAGCGCAGCATTGCGATGGTCATAGGCAACCGAATACGATTTGTAGCCGGGCTGTACACCGGGCCACTGCAGCCTGAAATTCATTGCGATGCGATCCTGATACGTGTTACCGGTCAATGCCGGATTCAAGTATTGCGGTGAAGCATAGAACTGCGAGAATTGTGGATCCTGTCCAAAGGCATTCATCCACCCACTGATAAGCAGGAGCCAGAAAAGAAGGAAACGTAAGCTCTTCATCGGATCAATGTCAGATCACTCAGTTTTTTGATCTCCTTTCCGTCAAGGAACTTATACCAGGTCTGTACGACGTACATATCCTGCGGGCACATTTCACCGCGGTAGAATCCGTCCCAACCGATCTTCAGATCGTCACTTTCAAAGATCAATTCACCCCAGCGATTGAAAACACGCATGTTGAATTCATCCACGAAACGCACAAAGGGATAGAACACATCATTGCTCAGATCACCGGTTACCCATTGACCGCCGGCACTACCGTTCGGATTCGGGGTAAATGCTGTCGGGATCACGATATCGTACACGGGAGTGATATGTATCGTATGATCCGCAATGGAAGTACACCCATTTTGATCTTCAACGAACAACTCTACTTGGAAGTAACCCGGCTCTCCATAGTTGTGTGCTGGAGATGCTTGTTCTGATGTCCCTCCGTCGCCAAAGGTCCAAGCATAGTCTGTTATGGTACCGGCGCTTTGATCCGTGAATTGGATCAGCGCATTGTCAAAGTCCACTTCCCATGATGATGCCGTAAATGCGGCTGTTGGTGGTGCGTGCATGATCACCTGCCCATATGCCGGGCTGGTTGCAGTGCATCCCAGCGGTGTGGTAACGGTAAGACTGACCTGATACGTGCCCGGAGGGTAGTTCACAGCTGGTGAGACTTGGTTGGAAGTACTGCCATTGCCAAGATCCCAGAGTACCGTTACGTTGCCTAATTGAAGGTTAGGGAAGTGCGTGGTATACGGTGCACAGGCCTCTGCGATAATCGGAGGTAGCTCTACGTTTGGTGGTGTTTCGATCTGTAGTGAGACCGACCCCGACAACGTATTCCCACATTGATCGGTAACCACCACATGTTGAACGCTATTCTCAGTAATTGGTACGGTAAATGGTCCTGCACTATTGGTTCCAAGCTCAGTCCATGAAAGGACATAACTACCGGGGTAATTTGAAAGCGCAGCTCCTATCGACCCCGTGCCTCCTGAACAGACCGTGGTATCGCCATACGTTGTTAATGTGGCAGTGCTGAGGTCGAGTACCGAGACCGGCAGTGTTACGGTTGGTCCGCTGCAACCAGCTTGATCAGTAACAGTCACCGAAATGGTTTGTGATATGCTGAATGCCACATTGATCGTGTCATTATAGCCAAGTCCATTCCAGTTATAGGATAGATCGCCCGTTCCGCCACTTGCTTGAGCTATAAGCTGAACAATTGAATTGACGCAAACGGTATTCGGTACTTGGGCAGTTAGAATGATCGGTGGTGGTTCCGCGATGGTTATGCTGCTTTGCGCCGTACAACCATTGCCATCTGTTACGATTACACCAAAGTTGCCGGTCATCAGACCTGTGATCGTGTTCGACGTTGCGCCGGTACTCCATAGCGTTGAATAGGGTGGTGTTCCTCCTGAGATCGTAACTGTTGCTGAACCGTTGCTACCTCCCGGGCAAGTCACGTTAACGCTGTTGATCAACGGGATAGTTAGTGTCGTAGGCTCCGTGATCGTGGCGGAGAACGAGCTATCACAGCCGAGTTGATCGGTGATAAGAACGGTATAGGTCCCAGCAGCAAGTCCAGTTGCGATCGCAGCGGTCTGTTGCGCTGCATCGTTCCACTGATACGTAAGCCCAGGTAGTGTAGGTGTTACTGCGATCGTGCCGTTGCTTACAGCATTGCAAAGTGCCGCTGAGGAGGTCAATTGTGTATTTAGGTAACTATTGCTTAGTGCAATATGGATCGTATCCACATCCGGAGGACACGAAATATTTCCTGTAGTGGTCAGGTACAGATCCACACCTCCTGCGATCACATCGTTATTGGATGGTGCGTAGGATGCGGTCATTCCCGATCCATTAATGATCCCTGTTCCGCCACTCCAGAAACCACCAGTAGCGTTGATCACGGATCCAGTTAGTTGAATTGGTGGCGCTCCCATGCATCCGATCAGGTCCGGTCCTGCATTCGCAGCATTCGGGGATCCAGTCGCGGTCACATCCACTTGGGCTGTCACAGGTGTGCAGTTATTCGCATCAGAAACAGATACCGTGTGCGTGCCCACTCCGGCAACGGTCGTTACAGTGGTTGCGCCTGTGCTCCAGAGGTACGTATAAGGTGGCGTTCCGCCACTCGGAGTTACTGTTGCCGATCCATTTCCTGCACCTGTACAGGTTACTGCAGTTGAGGAAATGTTCGCAATGGCCAAGGCAGCGGGCTGCGATAGTGTGATGGACATCTGTGTGCTACAACCGTAAGTATCCGTTACTGATACCGTGTAATCACCCATCGCCAAACCGGTTGCCGTAGCCGTGGTCTGTTGTTGCGGATCATTCCATGCATAGATGAAACCAGCATTGTTCGGTGAGAAGCTGGCTGTTCCACCGGTACCACCGTAGCAAAGCGTATTTGTACCAGAGATGGATTGTGAAGCGAAACTGTTCGGTAGGCTTATCGTTACCATATCCGAACCAGGAGGACAGGTACTATTGCCGGTGGTGGTTAAAGTGAGTTGAACTGAACCGGCTGCGATCTCCTGAGGTGTAGGTTGATATTGCGCCGTACCCCATGGCCCAGTGATAGTTCCAGCTCCACCGGACCATGTTCCGCCGGTAGCGTTCACCACGCTTCCACTGAGCTGCACAGGTAGCTCATCTGTGCATCCAATTAGATCAGGGCCTGCATTGGCCGAATTCGGGAGTCCGATGGTCCCAATAGTTCCAGTTAGTACGTGGGAAACACAGTTATTTCCATCACTGATCGTAACTGAATAGATTCCAGGACCAGCCGTAATTGAAGACGTTGTGGCGCCATTGCTCCATGAATACGTGTATGGCGGGGAGCCAGTGACAATGCTTGTGGTCGCTGTTCCATCTGCTGTTCCTGTACACGCTTCATCTGTTGTGGTTATCGTCGCTGCCAACCCTGCAAGTACTCTCACTGTATAGACGTAGGTCTGAATGGCTGGAATTGGACAAGCTCCGTCATTCACCGTTACGATGTAAGCGTAGAATCCAGCCGTATTTGCTTGTGCATTCCAACAAACGTGTGCTGTTATAGGATTCGTCCCCGAATATGAGATCGTAGCTCCCGGAAGGTTCTGTTGTAGATTGGTCGTTGCCGTAAGAAGATCTCCCGCATTCGCATCTGTGATCACCATATCATAACAGAAATCGCCCGATTCACAGACCGTTACTGCCCTAGGTCCTGTTAGTATGGCGGTACCAGTCAAGTTTGTGACCAGACCTGTAGCGGCATCCGGTGGAATGTTGGAACACGGGTAAGCCACGAATTGCATATCACGCATGATGGTACCGATCACATTCCCGTTTGCGTCGTATTGGGTAACAAGCACCACTACTACCCAGTTACCGGCAACATTCAACGTAAAATTGATCAGGCCAGTGGCTGGATTCAGCGTAATGCCAGGTATTGGGGCAGTATCTGAATTGCCGGCGGTGTATGGCACGGGTGCGGCATTCAACATGCGTGCTCCGATCAATGAATAGCTCAGTGAGTCGGCTTCAGGGTCGAATGCTCCGTAACTGAAGGATACTGGAAAACCGAGACATACATACGGTATTGCCGTGTTCGTGAACGTCGGCGAATCGTTACACGGAGCAGCAGCACTGTTAAGCACACCTTCTATGTACATTTCCCGAGTTCCGGGATTCGTAAGATTCACAATGGCATTGTTCCGGTATATGTTGGTCCATGTTATGCTCCATGAATCACACGGCGGAAGCGTGATCGTGCCGGTGTACTCGTATTGCTGAATGCCTGGTAACGTGCCGCCACTGCAGGTACTATTTGGTAGTTCTATATTGCAGAGCTGGGATATTTCCACACCGCCCGGGGTCGTTACGGTCAATGTTCGGTTACCGCAAGGACTAGTGAGCTGTAGATTGTAGCTTGGGTCCACGTTGATACCAGCGCAATCCCGGTAAACCACCAACTTGATCCTGAACTGATTTGGCCCTATGCACTCCCAGTAGATCTCACCACCGGACATGTGCGTCGCGCTGGCTCCTGAACCAACCAATAACAAGATCAATGTGAATAGAAGTTTTTTCAAACGGGGACGACATTAGGTAGTCGCTATTCCCGTTCTACGCAGTCCGTCTTCCTATGTTTCGCGAACTACGCGTTATCCGACCAAGTTCATCAATATGAAGGCCAACGCCCGTTTCTTGCCATCGTATTGTAAAGATCTTACCTACGAGAATCCTGGGATCAGGAAGACCCGATCACTATCAATTCCTTCGACCCATATAGATCATGACGTAATACAGCAAAGTGCCAATACTACCGATCGCTGCAACCAAATATGTTCTTGCGGCCCATTTCAAGGCATCGGCGGACATGGCGTACTCGCCTTGATTAACCACGTTGTTGTTCTTCATCCATGCCAGTGCCCGGTTACTTGCGTCGTATTCCACCGGCAGCGTAATAATGCTGAAGAGCGTAGTGAGTGAGAATAGAACGATCCCGACCATCAACAGACCGGTGCCCAAGGAATTGGCAAGGAACAGACCAGCCAAAAGGACCCATTGAACCCATTGCGATGCAAAACTTACTGCTGGTACAAGCTTGCTTCGCATTGCCAACCATTGATACGCTTGTGCATGCTGAACGGCATGCCCGCATTCATGCGCTGCAACTGCTGCTGCTGCTGCATTTCGAGCATTATATACCGCATCACTCAAATTTACTGTACGGTTCGTTGGGTCATAGTGATCGGTAAGTTGACCTTTTACGCTGATCACTTTAACATTCGAGATCCCGTTATCACGTAGCATTTTTTCAGCGATCTCCGCTCCGGACATGTTGTTTCTCAACGGTGTTTTTGAATACCTGGCGAAACGATCACGCAATTGCTTACCGATCAACCAGCTGATCCCCATTATGACCATACCGATCAAATACGCGCCCATCATCGGGTTACCCAACATCTTCGTTCAATTTGGGATCGATCGTTCAAACAGCTTGCCAGTCCAGGTGAAAGCGACAAAAAGACATGGTTACAAAGGCGAATTGAGCACTCACTCTCCGGCGGCATCCGCCTTTTCTATCTCCTTGTCCAGGATCTCCTCCATTTGTTGCCGTGTGCGTTCGTCCACTTTTTCACTGGTCTTCGCCTGTTTTTTCATGAACCGGAACATGGCGTTCTTCTTGATCTCATACGCTACGTGTACAGTGAACTCTTGACTTGTCTGGTCCTGGTACGTCTCCTCACCGATCTTACGAAGATCACCAAGGTCGGTATTCATTACCTCACGGATCAACGATTGGAATTTATCGGCCACATTGGCGGCATCATTATTCTCTGTCTGTGCCAAGTATTGGTCGGTAACGGCACGCATGTTGGTCCCAATTTGACCGGCCAATTGATTCTTTGCGTCCAGATCTGCTTTGCTACGGGCTATGTTCTGTTTCACGCTGGTTCCTTGCCCAGTGCCACGGAACCATGCGCTGTTGCTTTCGAATTTGTTGCCCGAAAAGGGTTGGTTCACTTTTACGCTGCCGGGCGGGACAGCTTTCTTGCTCTTACAAGCAACAAGACCAGATCCGATCAACGCGAATGATATGGCTGCAATAGCAGCAGTTCTTAGAATATTCATGGGGAATGGATGATGGGGTAGTGGTGGTTTTTCAAATGTGCGGATACAGCTCTCGGGCATGCAAAGAAAACACCGTGCCACGTCGGTCTTTCAAACTATTTCCCATGGAATATATTGGAAGCTCGAAATGTTCGATGCATCTTTCGGTCAAATTTTCCCATCATGAGAGCATTAAAGACCATTCTGATCATCCTATTGGCCGTTGCAGCGTTGATCGTTGTACTCGGCCTCATCGGTCCAAAGACCACTGTGGTAGAGCGTTCTACTGTAATTGCGGCGCCCGTCGAGAGTGTATACCCGCACATATCGTCGTTAAAAGAATCGTTTAAGTGGAGTCCTTGGAGAGATGCGGACAAAGACCAGAAAACGACTTTTAGTGGTACGGATGGTACTGTTGGTTCGATCCAGGAATGGGTCGGTGACACTGTTGGTACAGGTTCGCAAGAGATCATTGAACTGGAATCGAATAAGCACGTTGGATCGACGTTGAAATTCATTGAACCATTTGAATCACAGGCGAAGGTGGACCTGGATCTGGCTACGGAGGGTGATGGTTCCAAGGTGACATGGAAGATGACAACTCAGAATAATTTCATGGCTCGCGTAATGAACGTTTTCATGAATATGGATGAAATGATAGGTCCTGATTTCGAGAACGGTCTTACGAAATTGAAAGTAATGTCCGAAGCGGAGCATGCAGCGGTAGCGGCTGAACTTGCAGCGAAAACCTTCAGAGGATACGTTATTGAGACCATAGACCGCCCTGAGATGACCTATGTTGGTAAACGTGCTGTCACCAGGTTCGCTGATATACAACGATTCATTGGATCCACATACGGAGCGGTTGGGGCTGCTTTGGGAAAAGCGCAAGTGCCCATGTCCGGTTCGCCATCAGCATTGTATTTCAGCTATGACGAAAAAGGAATGAGCGCGGATATGATGCCTGCATTCCCTGTTAAAGCCGCTTCAGATATAGCGCTTGCTGGATATACGACCTATACAACTCCTGCATCCAAAGCGCTACATATCCCTTACATGGGGGCGTATGATAGATCTGGCGAAGCACACTACGCGATGGATGAAATGATCAAGGCAAACGGATTGACCCAGTATGGTGCCGTGATCGAGGAATATGTGACCGACCCAATGTCTGAGAAAGATACCGCCAAATGGCTGACCAATATCTATTACCTTGTGAAGTAGAACTTACGAGCAATCTTCACCTGAAGCCCTGGACCAGAAATGTCCGGGGCTTTTGTTGTTGAATGGGTTAATACTTCTTGTTGCTTTTTATCAGAGGTATGAGCGTTCGTTCTCATCTTCGTACACTAATTGAATGATTCTTTCATACGCGCCATACCGGTTACAATTCAAACATCCTTTTGGAACAGCTCACGGCATTCGAACCGGTACCGATGCCGTATTCGTCCGTTTAGAAGAAAATGGTCATGTCGGTTACGGTGAAGCTACCTTACCACCTTATTTGAATGATACACTAATATCTGTTGTTCAGGAGTTTATATCAATTGAATTAAATGATTTGTTTAATAAATTAGGAGAAGACCTACCACATCGAAACGAGACTTTTCCTCTAAGTCTAAGCAGACCTTGCAGAGCAGCTCTATCTACAGCATACTATGACCTGAAAAGCAAGCAGTTGAATGTCATTGCTGGATCTTTGGTTGAAACAAAAGGATTATCAACTACAAATGGATCAGCAATGGTAACCTTAGGATATTCCGATCTTGGTGATATTGAGTTGAAATTGAGCCAATTACCAATTTCTACCATTCTGAAAGTTAAATTGGGTTCAATTCGGGATCCAGTTACGATAAGAAGGGTTATTGATTTGGATAACAGGAAGTTATTCTTGGATGCCAATCAAGGTTGGCAGGATGTGGACCAGGTGCTGGACCTGATCGAGTTGGCCGGTGAGGATCGAATTGCCGGAATTGAACAACCCTTCGGTAAGGACCGATGGGACCTTCATGCTGAACTAAGTAAGCTCACAAGGGTTCCGGTATTCGGTGATGAAAGTATTCAAGGGTTGCATGATCTGGAAAGAGCACGTGATGTGTTCAGTGGAGTCAATATCAAGCTCATGAAATGTGGCGGTATTGATCGGGCTGCAGAGATCATGATCAGAGCTAGGGAATTGGATCTACTTGTTATGCTCGGTTGCATGTCCGAGAGTTCGTTGGGCTGTGGCGCAATGGCACAACTTGCACCTTATTCAGATCTCGTGGATCTGGATGGACCATGGTTGATCAGCAATGATCCGTTCACTGGATTGGTCATGGATGGGATTAGTATGAAATGCCTAGGAACGACTGGCTTAGGTGTTGATCTGATCGAACCGGCTTGTTTGATCTGGTCCAGTCTTGGCGCATAATTTATATTATGTTAAGTTATATTGGGTTGGAAACCAATCAACTGCCCTTTCAATCAGTATCATGGCTAGTCAAGAGATGCATCTAGCTCAGATTGAACTCCAATGGATATGCTTACCCCCTGTGTTGTGCTCAACTGATCCGTTTCACCGTTCCTGTTCCGATCATTTCCCTTAATGATCATAGGTCCGGTCCGAATTTTCAGTGGTAAAGATCCAAACGGCGTTGGCATTGTAACATATCGTTTTGTCTTGAGTTCGGCATCGTAAACGATCGTTAATTTCATAAGCCGGGCTACCCTTGATTTTACCTTTAGCACTTATCCATTTCCATCATGCGTAACGTGTTCCTCGTATCCGCAACTGCTATCATATTGCTGATCGGCACCATTGGTTATTTCCATCCAAATGTCCTTTGGTTGTTCATCATTGTAGGGCCACTGTATCTGTTGGGCCTATATGATTGCATACAACCACGACATGCTATTCTGCGAAACTTCCCGGTCATCGGGCATTTACGTTACATGTTAGAGGCAATATCCCCCGAAATTCAGCAGTATTTCATAGAATTGAATACCGAGGGCAAACCCTTTAGCCGTAAACAACGGGAATTGGCCTACCGGCGTGGAAAAAATGTGGACGATACGACCCCTTTTGGCACCCAACTGGAGTTGAATACCGATGATTATGAAGGGCTCCGGCATTCTATTTTTCCGGCTCATGTAATGAAAGAAGCACCACGTGTGCACATTGGTGGTGAGGCATGTAAACTCCCCTACAACGCTTCTTTATTCAATATCTCTGCCATGAGCTTTGGGTCTCTGAGTTCAAACGCGATCCTCGCATTGAACTCCGGAGCCAAAAAAGGCGGTTTCTATCACAATACGGGCGAAGGCGGCTTAAGCCCCTATCACCTGGAACCAGGCGGCGATGTGTGTTGGCAGATCGGTACCGGATATTTTGGCTGCCGCACAAAGGACGGCAAATTCGATCCTCAGCTTTTCGCAACAAAGTCTGCACATGTGCAGGTGCGCATGATCGAACTTAAGTTATCGCAAGGGGCAAAACCCGGACATGGCGGGGTTCTTCCAGCGATAAAGAATACGCCCGAGATCGCCGCGATACGTCATATTGAACCACATACCATGGTGCTGTCGCCACCGGGGCATAGCGCCTTCAATTCAGCACAAGGTCTGTTGGAATTCGTGGATACGTTGCGTACTCTTTCCGGTGGGAAACCCGTTGGGTTCAAGCTATGTATTGGCCGTACCGAGGAGTTCGTAGACATTTGTAAAGCCATGGCGAATGGTGCACCGATCCCCGATTTCATTACGGTGGATGGTGCTGAAGGTGGTACAGGGGCCGCACCGCTGGAATTCAATGATAGCGTGGGTATGCCATTAGTGCCGGCGTTGATCTTCGTACACACTACACTACTTCAATACAAGGTGCGTAGTAAGGTAAAGGTTATTGCGAGTGGTAAGGTGCTTAGCGCTGCCAGTTTGCTTAAAATGCTCGGATTAGGTGCCGACATATGCAACTCCGCAAGAGGTTTCTTGTTCTCATTAGGATGTATTCAAGCATTACGATGCAATACCAACGCTTGCCCTACAGGAATAACAACGCAGGATAAAATGCTCGTAAAAGGGTTGGTGGTATCCGATAAAAGCGAACGAGTATATCACTTCCACCGGAATACGTTGCGTGGTGTAATGGAATTGCTGGCAGCATGTGGTAAGCACTCGATCGATGAGATCGGGATGGATATGTTCATGCGTGGCGACGAATTCACTACACTTCAAAACAAGTACTTCCCAAATAGTTTGGATACCGATCGCTGGTGTGACCTGGTGCCAAGTAATGCGCCAGAGGAAGTGCGGGCAACCGTGTGATCTCTGCACGAAGCATCGCACATTCAACGAAGGGATCTGGATGATCGCGAAAGCTCAGGATCACGACCCTCCCGCAATTCTTAGGCAGATCACAGCACTCTCTGAGGTGGCTTTGTGCGGTACGTTCACTCCGGCATGATATCGATCACACAGAAAAAAAGCCGGACATTTCTGCCCGGCTTTGCTCTTGAGCTATTGGGTTCCTATTCGCCCAATAATGCTTTCATCGCTTCATATTTTGGCTGATCATTACTGCGGGCATACAGTTTCATCAATTGTTGGATGGTCTGCACGTCCTCTGCATTCAATTCGTGCGCTTGCTCGAAGAACGGTACTGCTTTCAAATAGATCTCATCCGCTCCTGTCTTACACTTGGTATATTCAGCATCGCTCTTGAATGCGTTGCATTTTTCATACTCGTAAGCTGCGCGATTGTTATAGAGCACGCCTACGTTGAAGTAGCTATCGAAGAATTTCGGGTCTTTCTCTATACTTGTCTTATACGCTTCTTCACTCTTGGTATACCACTCGATCATTTGTGCTTCTTCCTTGGCATCGCTGGCTTTCTTATCATACAAGCTACCTAGAACGCTATACAATGTCGCGTTGTTCGGGTCTTTATTCAATGCCAATTTCACCATTTCCTCAGCTTCAGCCGCGCGATCCGCTTGTAAGAGATAAGCCATCTGGTCCATGATAAGGTCCTTATCATCGGCATACTTGGTCCTTCCCTCTGTCAGTGTTACAATAGCTCCATCAAGGTCATTTCCTTTGGCTTGTAAGCTAGAAATGTACCTGTACACCTCGGGCTTATTATAGCCTCCAGCAAGAGCATCGCGGTAACGTTGAATTGCACCAACGCCATCGCCTTTACTTTCATACGCCAAAGCACTGTTAAAGATCGCGTTCGTATCCACTTGGCCGAACGCTTTGGCGATCATCTCTGCACGTGCATAGTCCTTGATTGCTTTGTCATATTCCTTAGCAGTGAATGCCTTGTTACCAGCGTTCAGCGAAGTCCCTTGCAACGCACCGAGTGCCTTGATGTTCTCCACCTTATAGGATTCCTTCGTATCCAACTCGTTCGCCTTCATATAGCTCTCTACAGCTTTTTCGATGGCGTCCGGGAATTGGGTCTTCAAGGCTTCGTCCTCGCCCAACACGATCATCCTGTAGATATCACCGCGATAACGCCAGGTCTTTTCATTGGCCCCGGTCTTCGCATCAACGATCGCAGGCTCTATGAATTCAACGGCTTTCGCTAGATCGCCATCCTTCATATAGTTGTATGCATTCACCACGTTCGCATTTTGGGCATACATACCCAAAGTTCCTGCGGCAAGCGCAATGGTCAGAAAGGTTTTCATGGTTCCTTTTAATTCAATGCTTTTCATTCTTCGTCCGGGTCTTCTGCAACTTCAGTGCCATTTGTTCCCTCTTCGGTGGTATCCGCGTCCGGAGCGCTTTCGTCAGCATTCGATATCTCACCATCAACTATCTCCGCTGCCACATCCTCGCTTAACTCACTATCCACTCGGGCTACAGCCGCGATCTTATCATTTTTACGCAGATCGATCAAACGAACTCCTTGTGTAGCTCGGCCAAGTACACGCATTTCACTTAGGTCCATTCGGATGGTCATGCCACTGCGGTTGATGATCATCAATTGATCGTCTTCCTTTACTGATTTGATGGCGATCAGTTTTCCGGTCTTGTCAGTGACCTGTATGGTTTTAACGCCTTTTCCACCGCGTTTCGTGATCCGGTATTCGTCTACCGGGCTGCGCTTTCCGTAGCCTTTTTCACTCACGACCAAGACTTGGTGATCAGCGGTCTGTTCGCTGTTCAAGGTGATCATACCAATGACCTCATCGGCTTCACTACCCAACCGCATTCCGCGCACACCACTGCTATTACGGCCCATCGGGCGAATGCCTGATTCATTGAAATGAACGGCCTTCCCTTCTCTGCTGGCCATGATGATATCACTGGTACCGTTGGTCAAACGCGCTTCCAGTAATTCGTCCTCTTCACGGATCTTTACAGCGATGATACCGTTGCTACGTGGACGGCTATAGGCCTCAAGTGTGGTCTTCTTGATCACTCCTTTCTTCGTGCACAACACAACAGCGTGTGAGTTCAGATACTCCTCATCCTTCAGGTCGGTCACGTTCAAATAGGCAACTACTTTATCGTCGCCATCGATCTGTACCAGGTTCTGGATCGCGCGGCCTTTGCTTTGGCGCGTGCCTTCGGGGATATCGTATACCCGCATCCAATAGACCTTTCCTTTTTGCGTGAAGATCAAGAGGTAATTGTGATTGGTCGCTACGAACAAGTGCTCCAGGAAATCCTCGTCGCGCGTCGTGCTTCCGCGGCTACCAACTCCTCCCCTTCCTTGGGTACGGAATTCGCTTAGACTGGTGCGTTTAATGTACCCCAGATGGCTAATGGTAACCACTACCGCTTCATCCGCGATCAGGTCCTCCATGCGCATATCACCACTCGCATGTACGATCTTGGTGCGGCGTTCGTCGCCATATTTCTCCTTTATTTCCAAGGTCTCTTGCTTCACGATCTCCATGCGCAGGTGCTCGTCCGCCAAAATGGCCTTCAATTTCCCGATCAGGATCATCAGCTCAGCATGCTCTTCACGGATCTTATCGCGCTCCAATCCGGTCAATCGCTGAAGGCGCATGTCCAGAATAGCACGGGACTGGATCTCGCTCAGTCCGAAGGTGGTCATCAATCCCTCACGCGCAATGTCAGGGGTTTGACTTGCACGGATCAAAGCGATCACTTCATCCAAATGATCCAGAGCGATCAATAGACCTTCCAGAATATGTGCGCGTTCCTCCGCTTTGCGCAACTCGAATTCCGTGCGACGCTTGATCACATCCAAACGATGCAGCACGAAGTATTTGATCATGTCCTTCAACCCAAGCAACATGGGCCTGCCACCGACAAGTGCAATGTTGTTGATGCTGAAGCTGGTCTGCAACATGCTGTATTTGAACAGCTGATTCAGGACCACGGTACCCATGGCCTCGCGCTTGACTTCGTAAGCAACGCGGATCCCTGTGCGATCACTATAATCATTTACGTCACTGATGCCTTCGATCTTTTTATCATTGACCAGGTCAGCAATTCCCTTTACCAATTGAACAGCCTTGTTCGTCTGGTAAGGGATCTCCGTGCAAATGATGGTCTCACGACCGCTTTTATCGTCTTCTTCAATGTGGCATGCTGCGCGCAGAACCACTTTTCCTCTACCACCCTCGTATGCCTCTCGGATACCATCGGTTCCATAGATCACGCCACCGGTAGGGAAATCGGGGCCTTTGATGTGTTGCATCAGCCCTTCCACATCGATGTCCTTATTTTCAATGTATGCCGCAATTCCATCGCACACCTCGGAAAGGTTATGCGGTGGCATGTTGGTGGCCATACCTACTGCAATACCGCTTGCTCCATTCACTAAAAGTGTCGGGATCTTGCTTGGCATAACGGTCGGCTCCTCCAACGAATCGTCGAAGTTGGGGCGCATGTCAACGGTCTCCTTATCAAGATCCGCCAATACTTCTTCCGCTATCTTTCTGAAGCGCGCTTCGGTATAACGCATCGCCGCTGGGCTGTCCCCATCGATACTGCCAAAGTTTCCTTGGCCATCTACCAACGGATAACGCAGGCTCCAAGGCTGTGCCATACGCACCATGGCATCGTAAACACTGCTGTCGCCGTGTGGATGGTATTTACCCAATACTTCACCCACGATACGTGCGCTCTTCTTGTGCGCGCGATTGCTCAGTACGCCCAGATCCTGCATACCGTAGAGCACGCGGCGGTGTACCGGCTTCAATCCATCGCGCACATCGGGCAATGCCCGGCTCACGATCACTGACATCGAATAATCGATGTATGCTGTGCGCATTTCGCTTTCTATACTGATCGGAATGATCTTTTCTCCTGCTGCTTCTGCCATTTTTGTCAATTCTCTACACTTGGCCTGATCCTTGTGACCAGGCCGTTTCCCGAAAGGGAGCCCGAAAGTAGGCCGAATTCACCTGTCTTCGTATGGTAGTTTTCCACAACCGCACACGATATTGTGGATAAAAGATCGAAGGAATACCAAAGGCTGCATCATTAACCTAAATAGCTTGCCCGCTGAAGTACGTTAGTTACCTTAGCACACAACGCCCAAGTGGGTAGTAGAACGAAGAACACCAACTTATATGGACGCAAAATTTTCACCCCGTGTGCGCGACGTCATCACCTTCAGTCGTGAGGAGGCATTGCGCTTAGGGCACGGATATATCGGCATCGAACACATTCTCCTAGGTCTTATCCGCGAAGGCGAAGGCAATGCCGTTAAGGTGTTGCAGCGTTTGGAGGTCGATCTGGATGAATTACGCAAGACAGTAGAGGGTTCGATGGAACCCGCAAGTGCCATGCGACCGCCTGATAAGGATAAGATCAGCTTGGTGAAACAGGCCGAGAAAATGTTGAAGATCTGTTTCCTGGAGGCCAAACTTTTCAAAAGCCCGCATATCGATACGGAGCACGTTCTGCTCAGTATCCTGAAGGATGAGGACAATTTGGCAACCCGGACACTCCACAAGTTCAGTGTTGATTATGAGAATGTGAAACATGAAGTGGATACAATTCTTGCGGATGGTTCCGATGACATGAACATCATACCTTCCAAAAAACTGCCCAAAGCTTCACAGCAAAGTGCGGACGATGATGATGACGATAGCGGTGGATTTGCGGGTGGGGGTGCAGGTGGTGGCGGACAACGCAAACAAGGCGATAGCAAGAGCAAAACACCTGTCCTTGATAATTTTGGAAGAGACCTTACCAAAATGGCAGAAGATGGGAAGCTTGACCCCATTGTCGGACGTGAGAAAGAGATCGAGCGTGTAAGCCAGATCCTGAGCCGAAGAAAGAAGAACAATCCTGTACTTATCGGTGAACCCGGTGTTGGTAAGAGCGCGATCGCTGAAGGTCTCGCACTCCGCATCATTCAGCGCAAAGTGAGCCGTGTGCTTTTCAATAAGCGGATAGTTGCATTGGACATTGCCTCACTCGTGGCCGGCACCAAATACCGTGGCCAGTTCGAGGAACGCATGAAGGCCGTAATGAATGAGCTCGAGAACAGTCCGGATGTGATCCTGTTCATTGATGAGATCCATACGATCGTTGGTGCCGGTGGTGCAAGTGGATCGTTGGATGCAAGCAATATGTTCAAGCCAGCACTTGCACGTGGAGAGATCCAATGCATTGGTGCTACCACATTGGACGAGTATCGGCAGTACATCGAAAAGGATGGAGCGCTGGAACGCCGTTTCCAAAAAGTCATTGTTGAGCCGACCACTGTTGAAGAAACGATCCAGATCCTCAACAACATCAAGGAGAAATATGAGGACCACCACAGCGTGACCTATACGCCTGAGGCGATCAATGCATGTGTGAAACTGACCAATCGGTACATCACGGATCGGCATTTGCCCGATAAAGCGATCGACGCCTTGGACGAGTCCGGTAGTCGCGTGCATATCAGCAATATCGTTGTTCCGAAGGCGATCCTTGACGTAGAGAAAAAGATCGAGGATATCAAGGACGAGAAGAACAAAGTCGTACGCAGCCAGCGCTATGAAGAAGCTGCGAAACTGCGCGATAAAGAACGCCAGTTATTGGAGGAATTAGAGACGGCCAAAAAGGCTTGGGAAGAGGAAAGCAGGAATAACCGTACCACTGTTAGCGAAGACAATGTTGCAGAGGTTGTGGCCATGATGAGTGGTATACCCGTGACGCGTATCGCAGAGAAAGAAAGCGGCAAGTTGCGCCGTATGAAGGAGGAGATGGAAGGCAAAGTGATCGGCCAGGAAGATGGCGTGATCAAAGTTGTGAAGGCCATTCAACGTAATCGTGCTGGACTGAAGGATCCGAACCGCCCTATTGGTTCATTCATTTTCTTGGGACCGACCGGTGTTGGTAAGACCCAGTTGGCGAAGGAGCTCGCGCGTTACCTGTTCGATACGGACGATGCGTTGATCCGCATTGATATGAGCGAGTACATGGAGAAATTCTCCGTGAGCCGCTTGATCGGTGCGCCACCAGGTTATGTTGGGTACGAAGAAGGTGGACAGCTTACCGAAAAGGTTCGGCGTCGCCCCTACTCCATTATTCTATTGGACGAGATCGAGAAAGCACATCCCGATGTATTCAATCTCCTACTTCAGGCGTTGGATGACGGTAAAATGACCGATAGCCTAGGTCGTCATATCGACTTCAAGAACTCCATCATCATCATGACCTCCAACATCGGTGCTCGTGACCTGAGTGATTTCGGTAAGGGTGTCGGATTCGGCACGGCTGCTAAAGCCGAAGGTCAGGCCGACAGCAATCGCGGTGTGATCGAAAAGGCATTGAAGAAAGCGTTCGCACCGGAATTCCTGAACAGGATCGATGACATCATCATATTCAACAATTTGAAGCGTGAGGATATCCACAAGATCATCGATATCGAACTGGGCTACTTGTACAAGCGTGTAGCTGAACTCGGATACGATCTGAAGTTGAACGATGATGCGAAGGACTTCTTGGTCGATAAGGGATACGACGAGAAATTCGGCGCACGACCGCTAAAGCGTGCGATCCAGAAGTTCATCGAAGATCCTATGGCCGAGGAGATCATTAACCATGGCGTTGAAGAAGGAGATAAGATCAACGTGAGCGTGAACAAGGACAAGACCGAACTCGCGATCAAGGTCACCAAAGGCAAAAAGAAACTCGCCAAAGGTGAAGGAGATGATGCCAAGGAACTCCCTCCTACAGATGATAAGAGCAAGGACTAATTGACCTTGAACAATTTGAAAGCCCCCTGACGTTTGTTGGGGGGCTTTTTTTTGGGTATTATTTCTTCGGTTTATCCCTGTCCGGTTTGAACCCAACGATCTGTTTATGTTGCCCTTTCGTTTCCTTGGCGATCAGTGCAAGCAACCGCCGGTTCTTTTCTTCCTCCTCCATTTTCCTCAATTGGCTGAATATCCTGCGGATATCGCGGCTGTGATGGCTCACCGTGCCGCTCAGTTTCTCCAGTTTGAGCAAGATCTCATTGTTGGTGGATATCGTTAAACGCATTTGCGTAAACACGCGCATCACTTGTATGTTCACAGCTATGGCTGTGTCGCTATTCAATACGCTGGAGAGCATCAACACACCGTGTTCAGTGAATACCATGGGAAATACTGGCGAGAACTTCAATTTATTCAACCTTTCGTTACCTTCTATCAATTCTTCTTTTTCCTCTTTGGTCAACTCGAACATAAAGTCATCCGGAAAGCGTTCACTATTGCGTCGGACCTGTTCCTTTAAACGCTTCGTTTCCGTACCGTAGAGCGTTGCCAGTTCGCTATCAAGCATCACATTCAGTCCACGGATCTCGAAGATCAAGGTTTCTATTTCTTCGGAAGGATGATTGCTTTTCATAGTGTTATCAATGCGTTCAGAGGTGGACGCAATTTGCGACCACTTACTTCGGTAGGGACGTAAAAGTACCTAGCTTGATCTGGTCGAAACAGGCTTCAATAGCATTGACGAAATGGTCACCCGATCCTTTCTTTTCATGCTCTCGATGATCATAGACCTGACGTACTTCTTTGACAGCTTTTGGGTCGAGCTGAAGCGAGTACTTCATTACTTGGCTCCCCGGAACATGCGAATAGCTTCTTCTTCGCTGATGAACTTCACTTTTCCGCTGATCCGGTCAGCGCGTTGCGCGTTCAACTCAGCGATCTTCTCATCCGACAGCTCTTCATCGGCCACAGATTCTTCACGCCTTAAGAGCAAATGGATCGCCTCAAGAACAGTCAAGTTATTTTCTTTGTGAAGTAACCGTTGGATCTCCGCCCGTATTTGTAACGCGGTCATTTGAATTTCGATTGTTGTGTAAAGTTAAGTATTACTGCCGCGTCCGGTATGGTGCTGATCAAATGATCAATGGCCCGCTGCGCATCCACAAGATCTCCATTGAATAGTCGAAGCCCTCTTTACGATTCACCCTACGATTGCTTTCAGACTAACGCACGAAGCGAACTGAGCCTACTCGTTCACCGCTGTTCAATTGCAGGACATACAGACCACGCATATAGCTGTTCATATCCACATTCAAATGATCACCGCGCGGTGTGCCTTCCTTTATCATTCTCCCTTGTGCGTCGGTGATCCGGTATGTGCAATTGGCGTGGTCTTCGATAAACCCGGTAACCAAAACGCCATTGTCCACATACAGGCCAGCTAAAGGGTCATTCGTGGGTTGATGCATCACAGCAACCGCAGGCGATACTTCTTCATGGCCATTATGATCCACTTGGCGTAACCGATAAAAGTTCATGCCGGATATTGGAAAATGATCCCAAAATGAATAGGTCTGCTGCTGCATCGTAGTGCCCGCGCCATCCATGGTTCCAATGGAATGAAACTCCCTGCCATCCACGCTTCGATCCAGAACAAAATGGTCGTTGTCATTCTCGGTCGCCGTTGACCAATTCAAGTAGGTCGAAGAATTTACAGGGGTGCCTAAAAAACTGACCAGCTCCACAGGCAGCGGATCGAGATAAGTGATCATTACATCGTTCACTGCAAAGGAAGGGTCCGTTCCAGCACCATCATTGTTATTGACCCAATGAAAGGCAATGCGAAGTGTACTTATGTTCTCGCAAGAAGCAGGCAACGGGGTGCTAATGTGCGTCCAACGGCCTTGGCCACCACAGCCTGTATTAACGGTTTTGGGCATATCCGTAAGAAGCGTCCATGTGCTACCGTTGTTGGTGCTGTATTCCACCGTTGCATTATCGGCGCTGCCGGAACCGGATTCTATGTAATCGAACTCCAGATCGATGCCCGAATACCCCACCGTACTTATCGTTGCAGAACGGGATCGTCTATTGGTAAGTGTGTTGCACAAGCCGCCGAATATGCAAGCGAAAAGGCCACCACAAGCAGGGCCGCCACCAGCGTCATATGCCGCACCTGTATCGCCGAATGCAATAGAGGCGACGTGCAGTGTATTATTACTACCACAGCCGCTGCCACAGACACCGGCTGGGTTACCGTTCTCTAGGCAACTGATAAAAAAGGGATTGGCATTGCAGCCTTCACTACCCGCCGGGATATTCAGCGTGTTCCAGTTCCCAGTTCCATCAAATGTTTCTTGCCAAATAACAGTTTGGCAAAAGGCGGTATGAAGAACACAGCAATTTGCTAGAACGAGAATTGCACTATTCAACAAGGAGGACACTACGTAAATGTACAACCTTTACTTTTTGATAAGAAACTAGACGTCCGATGGTTAACCCATAATCAGGACTCGACAACAGTGATTCATTCTGGTTTGATTTCATCATGTGCGGATTAATTGATCATTCCTGCCCGTATTCAAATGATCTTGTTCATTTATGAAGCAACCCACATTGATCATGATCGTCTAGGAGTAAAACCTCGAAATTCTATGAAAGCCCGACTTGCAACTCTTATACTAGCATTGGCCCTTGCGATATTAGCGAATGGCCAGATCACGGAGATCGGTTCGACACCAGTGACCCTATGGCATTGTAACACCTTGGTGAACGCTGGACCGAAACTGGTCGGATTCTATCCCGGAAGTTTCACCATATACAACATGGATCTTACTCAATACCTCGTTGTCGCTTGTCCTTGGGCTGTAGCTTCATCAGCGTACGACTATCCTGTACCTATGTATATTTCCGAAGATCTATTCGATACCGACCCCAGTACGATCGAATTCTTGGTAACAGGAACCATATCTGGAAATTATGGTACGAAAGTCTTCCGGACAGATGGTACCGAGATCTTTTCTGCGACCAACTATGCGCCTGCAATAATTAATTTTTATGCAGCCACTACTGAACCGTTCATTTATAACACTCCGAACGGAACACAAATGAACCTGACCTCCGAAGGACTTTCAGGTGATATGCGCGTTTACTCACTCCCGGGATCATTAGGTTGTTTGGAATGCGATGGCTCCATATCCGGATTTGCGCTTGGCGGGCAAGAGCACTTTATGGAAAGCAGCAATAATCTTGGTGCTTACCCCAACCCCACCACTGAAAACACGACCATCACCTACGATTTTCCAGCATCTATGAAAGAGGGTTGGATCGTCCTCTACACCATGCAAGGTGCCGAGATCAAGCGCTTTTCCGTGCGCGGTTCAGGTTCGAAGGTGATCACTACCGTTGATCTTCCAGCAGCTACTTACCTCTATCAATTGCAAACAAACCAGGGTGTTCTGGGAACAAAACGGTTGATCGTGGTGAAGTGAATTGAACATAAAAAGAGATTTGGTTGTTCGGCATCCACGGAACGTTTAAGCGATACAATATCAGGTGGTGCGGATGGAACGCGAGTAATCCTACCACGCCCCAGGCCCATCCGAGGCCTTTTTGAACGTGGTGCTGAATCCCATTCCGAACAGGAAGTTCCGGTAATTATGCTCTTCAGTGGTGATACGCCGTCCGGGTAGGTTATCGACACCGATATCCGTGATACTGAAGGTGGATGCATCAGTCTCATAACCAAGCATGAGTCCGAAGGATAGATTGTCAGTGGCGTGTATGTAATAGGAAGCGCCGGCACCCCAATGGAAGACGAAGTTTCTTTCGGCTGTGCAGGTCGCGCATTTGTATTCGTATTGCGCCATTCCGGATTTGATCCACAGCTCGTAGAACGTTTTCTTTCCGGTGTACTTCTCAAAAGCCACCTTGCCGTAATATGCCGAGCGACGAACTTCACCTGGAGAGCCTTGTGGTGACAGAGCGCGGTCCTCGATCCCGTACCAAGACCATTTTGTTCCAACACCTAAGCTCATGCCTTTATATACTCGGAACTGGATCGATCCGTCCAATTGGCCGATCGTTTCAGTGACATCACGGAACAACGGGTTAGCTGTAGGTATCGGCAAGACCAATGTGCCTTTGAAGGTCGTGAATATTGGTTGATCGGTCTTCTTCTTTTGTGCGTTGAGTTCACAGGCGGTCGCCAAAAACAACACGATAACCAACCATCCTGAGAACTTCATCCTTGAAGTAGACGGAACTGGCGCACGGTTCGTTGCGTGTCGGTACACATTTCCAGGTGGTATTGCCCGTCGGCAGCAGCAGGTAGGGCCAGTTCAATGGTGGATTCTCCAGGCTTCATATCAACGTCTGCCCAAGCGTGCAATGGGTTATGAGCTCCATCCAATAGATTCGTTCGGATGGTCTGATTGCTCGGGACCTTTACCACAACGTGTAATCTGGCCGGATGGTATTGCACTTGCAAATTGATCAATTCAGCATGTAATGGAGCAGGCATGTCCTTCGCGAGCACGCCACGTTTGAATCTGCGCCAAAGCACGACTACCAATAGAACGGAAAGCGTAACTATAAGCGCGGTACGGATATTCTGAATGTCCATATACATCACATTACGATGACGCCATCAATAGTACCTGCTTTTTCATACCGTTCTATCACTTCCTCAGCACTGAGCATTACTTCCCTAACGGTAATGCTCAAATATTTCCCCCCGGAAGAATACTTCCGCAGTACTTCACTCTCTGCGGGAAACAAGGCCAGAATAGCATTCGTACGTTCCTGTTCCGGCTCGAAAATGAATTTGAACATATAGACGCTTGGCCATTCATGCACTTCATCCAACCGCAATTTCAACCGATCTCTTGCTTCTTCGTCCATTTCTGGCAGTTACGGTCAGCCTTGCAAACATGTGCACGGAAGTATACAATGCTGCTTACCTGTAACTTCGCAAAGGTATCGCGCATATTCGATCGAACCTTTTCGGGCGATGCGTGTACTGGTTACTAGATGTCTGGATCAACTATGTCCCGAACGACTATTTCACTTCTTCTATTACTCGCTACAGGATTTGCGTATGGGCAAACCGAAACGCCAGCCAAAGCTGAGCAAATGGCACCGGTCATGCAAGATCCCTATCAAGGTGGATGGCAGGCCGAAGACCAGACCCGCAACGCCAATTTATGGGGCGTATTGGTCGAAGAACAACCAGCGAATAACGATGCTTTATTGAACCAGTACCGGAGTGAACGGAACGCTTCGCTCGCACGGAATAGCGGTACCATCCCACCAGCCGATCAAGCAAATTTGGACGTCTTGGCAGATCGCATCGGAACAGTTGCTCCCAATTCCTTTGAAGCGCATTTGGCCCAATTCTATTCACAATTTCCTGCGCCAGGTGCTTTTGCTGAACTTGATCATGCAATCGCTAAAGGAAGCGATCGGAACGAGTTGATCGGACCGCAACTAATGAACGCGGTGCGTACTTCGAATTCAAGCGAAACTGTGCGTTGGAGCAAGGCTTTGAAGTCTGAAGGTAACGTTGCAGCAGATCTCTGGAAGCTCACGGATGACATGCTTATTTCCGTAGAGAAGGATGCGATCCTCTTTACTGCGGGTGAAATGGACGCCTACCCTGCTTGGGCAAAACAATATGCCGATGGCGTGCGGAAGGATGTCTTGATCGTGGATGAGCGCCTCTTGGTGGATGCTGCATATCGTCAACAGGTATGGACCAGTGCCGGTGCTCGCGGGGCTGCTACTGCAGCGGGTCCCGCATTCATCGGTGCTTTGGCATCTGCTACAAAAAGGCCGGTATTCCTTTCGTTAGCACTTGGTCCGGACCTTGTGAAGACGATGCGCGATAGGCTATACGTGACCGGGCTTGCAGCGCGTTATAGTCCTGTGCTACTGGACAACATACCTACGCTCGAACGGAATTGGAAGGCCATGAAAAAGGCAACAGCAGCGGGTCCATTGGCGCGGAATTACTTGCTACCAGGTTCGATCTTATTGATGCATTACCGCGCTGCAGGTGATGAAGAAAAAGCCAGTTTGTTGGAATATGAACTCCGACTGCTTGCAGGAAAATTGGGGGCGACGAACAGCTTGATCAAAACCGGTGTATTGCAGCACTGACGCATGGCATTATTCGGCAAGGAATATGGAAAGCTGAGCGATGAACGCTTAATGGAACTCGTTGTTCGCGGGGATGAACAAGCGTTTGCCGGATTATACGACCGATACAACCGCAGGCTCCTCAACTATTTCCATCGCATGCTCTGGCAGGACCGCGAAATGGCCCAGGATTACTTGCAGGACCTGTTCACCAAATTGGCGCAGCGACCAGAAAGCTATGATCCGGCGAGACCGTTTCAGACGTGGATGTTCAGCGTAGCCAACAACATTTGCAAGAATGCATACCGCCATAATGAAGTGGTACGCGCTGCAGCAGTGCATTTGCGCAACGGCACGGACCGAGAAGAAGCGAAAGGCGGTGTAGGTGTGGATCGTGAACTTTTCCGAGGGCGGTTGGATGAGGAACTGGATAAGTTGGATCCCGATCATAAAGCCACATTCGTCATGCGATTCCACGAGGATATGGCCATCAAAGAGATTGCGGCAGCGTTTGCTTGCTCCGAAGGAACCGTGAAATCGAGACTATTCTACACATTGAAAAAACTGGCCGAACGCCTCAAGGAATTCGACCCAAAAGCACTGATACCAAATGGAACGGCGAGAACGATACGATCCTGAAGACATCGAAAGCCTGCTCAGCGAGCGGAGCTTCGACGAGCTATTGGAAGAGGAGCGGGCCTATGTGCTTCGTCACCTTACCGATAGGAATGAATACGAGACCATGCGCGGCCTGTTGCTGCACATGCGCACGAGCGACCGGGAACAAGAACCGTTGGTCGCTCCGGATAGCGTACGGTCCAATGTGATCAATGCCTTCCGTGCTCAGCAGCGCCCGAAATGGCAGATCTGGCTCAACAGCGTAGGACCGTTGTTGTGGCCAAAGGAAATGTCTGCATTGTGGCGACCGGCGTTGGCATTCGCTTCGTTGGCAATATTGATCACCGCCGGGGTTGTATTGGTCCGGAACTATGGTACGAATGAAGTCGGATTGGCTGAGCTAAAGGATGTTGAGCATGCCAAAGCTGTTGATGTACAGAAAGAACTTCAGGCACCTAACGGAATAGAGGGCAACGCCGTGTTGAAGCCTGTGACCGCAGAAGCTGCTGATGTTGCTGCTAAAGAATTACAAGGTGCTGCGCGTGTTGCACAGCAACAAGAACTTGCAAATGAAAATGGGTTCCTAAGTAAGATGGAAGTAAGCACTGGTAGTACCATTATAGCCAACGATGTTGCAGCTATGGAAGAACCGATGGAAGTGCTTGCGAAACGGTCTGAAAGCCTGAAGGAGATCAACCGGGAAAAGGCGGGGTCATTTGCGGATGTGTCCAAGGACGATAAGTTAAATGAGGATGCTGAGTATATGGACGGCGCTCGTGTTCAGGAGATGCTAGCAGATGAAGCCGATAGCATAAGACCTGTCTTCGATGCGACAACAGCTGCTCCTCCGGCCCCGACTGTTTCGCATGTGGTGACCGAGTCTGAGCTTGCTGTAAATCATAGCAGAGCGAATGTTGGTACGGTACAAGCAGCCCAGGAAGGCAAATTCAAGAAATCAGATGGAAATGCAGCCCAGAGCAGGAGCTTGGCCGTGGATGCCGAGCTTGTTTCACTGCTGAATGCGGGTTGGTAGAACCTTTTACTGAACCAGAAAAGCTTGGCTCTCGGTCACATCCCGTGAGCGAACAGTAAGTGTTGCTTCTCCCGGTGGGAATAGGCCCTTGTCCAACCGACGGACCAGTTCATCGGTCATTGCCTTACCCTCTTCGTAGTACAGTGAACGTCCTTTTGAATCGCTGATCGAGATGCTCACCAAGCCGATCTTTCTATGATTCGTAATGTTGATCAAGACCAAGCTGGAGGACCGCGTACACTCGATCGTGACCTGGCTCGAATCCGGCGTTTCCTCATTACCGCCAGCATTCGCCTGGAACCCAGTAAGTAGAGCCCATAGAAAAGCGGTATTGCGAAGCAAAACGTAGAACCGATCCATTGCTACAAAGTTACTTGAAAAGACAAATTAATTCAATGGGTAAGCTTGATCTATTCACAATTCGACCAAGTTCAACTGGATAACGATCGCCGATGGAGAATCCGCGATAAGTTGTTGGTGACCGATCGACTATCGTTCTTGAAGATCGGCCAAGCCGTGCAGATCTGCTCAGATGGACAACGCACTATTCGAATTTTCGCTCAAAACTGGCATTGGCCAATTGTGCTATCGCGGATGTGCTTAACGCATAATTAAAACCCTCGTAAGCGCTCCAAGCTCCGTGTTTACCGGCTTTGTTCAATGCTAAAAAGCCCACTTGCAAGTCCTTTTCATTCGGATGTTTGGCGAGTATACGAAGCACTGCTTCGCGGCATGCATCCATCGGACTGAACCCTTGGCGCATCAATTCGACTACGGTGTGGCACCCGGCGGTTCGGATCATCAATTCACCCACTCCGGTCGCACAAGCCGCCCCAACATCACCATCCACGAAAAGCCCTGCGCCAATTATCGGACTGTCCCCTACCCGTCCATGTATTTTAAAAGCCATGCCACTGGTGGTGCATGACCCTGCAATTCGTCCTTCTGCGTCCATGGCTAGCATTCCGATCGTATCGTGGTTCTCTCTGTTCGCGATTGGCTTGTAGTCCGACGTTCTCAACCATTCCTCATAAGCTAATTGTACTTCGGGTATATCTATATCGATCTGCTTGAACCCGTTCTCCAAGGCCCATTTTTCAGCTCCTGCACCCACTAACATCACGTGTGGCGTGCGTTCCATGATGGCTCGCGCAATGCTGATCGGGTGTTCGAAGCGCTGAATGAATGCAACTGCTCCTGCTTTCCCGTCATGATCCTGAATACAAGCATCCAGCGTCACTATTCCATCCCTATCCGGGCGACCACCAAGCCCAACACTGCGGTTGGAGAAGTCACTTTCGACGATAGCTACTCCTTGTTCAACTGCATCAAGGACACTGCCATGGCTCTCCAGTGTGGACCACGCTTTTTCGTTCGCAGCTATACCATGGTTCCAAGTGGAAACGATCAAGGCCCCGCTCGGTCGTAATGACTCAATCGGGTTTGTGATGATCGCACCTTTTTCTTCTGAGGAATTACACCCCACAAGCAGCCCAGCTGACCCAGCTAGGCTTAGTTTCAGGAAGTCTCTGCGATCGGCCATGCCGGAAAGGTACTAACACCTATAGCAGAACAAAACCAACACCCTATGAGATCAGGTTTAGGATCATCCCAAAGTAGAATAGCACGAAAAGGTAAGATTATTAAGAAGTTGGTACGAAAACACGAATTGGATCTCCGACGAGAGAAATCTTTGATCAAAAGTTCAGAATCACTGGCGCAATCGACTACTTTCCTATATTTGTACAAACTCTTAAAAAATCAAACGCATGAAAACATTTAACTCTTTGACAAAAGGTCTTTCACTTTTGTCCGTGGCTTTGGTAGCGGGTGTACTCTCCGCATCACAAGTTTCTGCTCAATGTACTACTTGGGTAAATCCGAATGCAACTGGAGGTTGGAGCGATTTCAACACGGCCTTCGGAGGTGCGCCTGCTGATACAGGAGCTGGTTGCCCAGTGAATGAGATCACTGACTTTGAGATCTACGCTGATGAGGCTTATGCTATGGACAATATGGTAGCCGGCACTTCTTACACGTTCAGCGCCTGTAACGGAACTGGTGGTACTGCTTTCAACATTTCATATACCATTATTACCCCGAGTGGAGCAGTTGATGCTTATGGACTTGATGCCAGTTCAAATTGTGCCTTGACATTTACTGCAAGTGAGTCAGGTACTTATTTGTTGGTAGTATCGGAGGAAGGCGCTTGTGGAACTTCCACTAATGCTGGAACCGCCAATGGTTTTCCTGCTATTACATGTATCGGTGGAGGGGGAATTGGCATAACGGAACTTGCTCCTAGCCAGATCCTTTCGATCAGTCCTAATCCTTCCAATGGTATCTTCAAGCTTAGTGTTGATTCCAAGGTACAGGCCATCAATGTATTCGATATGAGCGGTAGCTTGATCGAGGCGTTGACCATCAATGTGACCAATGGTGGTACGTACACACTTGATATGAGCAACTATGCTAACGGTACGTACATGGTTCGTACTGTAGGCAATGGTAATGAGCAAGCACAGCGCATCTCTGTGATCCGCTAGTTCGACCTTCTTATGTATTGAAAAGGGCTGCCTCAAAAGGGCAGCCTTTTTCTTTGGATGATACGCTCCTAGTTCCTAACCCGAGTTACTGCTACATTCACCCACATTTCAAAGATCATATGGACCAAAAACACTCCAATGCGCCCGTTATGGTCGTGATCTCCTTGTTCTTTATGTGGGGATTCATCACGGTGCTTGTGGATTCACTGATCCCTAGGCTGCGTGAGGTCTTTGAACTGAGCTATTTCCAAGCTGGAGCAGTACAGATAGCGTTCTTCAGTGCTTATTTATTGGTCTCAATTCCTGCTGGGTTCCTTTTGGCACGAATTGGCTACAAGCGAGGTATGCTGATCGGTCTGGCGACAATGGGGATCGGATGCCTCCTATTCTGGCCTGCTGCAAGCACTAGAGCTTATCCCTATTTCATGCTGGCCATCTTCACACTAGCAGCAGGAATGACCGTTCTGCAAGTTGCCGCGAATCCATACGTGGCAGTGCTTGGTTCCGAAGAAGGTGCTAGCAGTAGATTGAATCTGGCACAAGCCTTCAACAGTGTTGGAACCACCATAGCACCCATTATTGGTGCTAACTATTTATTGAGCGATCATATCCTGGATGGCAAAGCCATTGAGGCGTTATCAAGTACCGATCGCGCTGCATACATGGTCCAAGAAGCTTCAGCTGTGCAAGGACCGTTCGTCGTTCTGGCCGGGGCACTCTTATTACTGGCCGTTCTTGTTGGAGCGGTTCATTTGCCCCGCATACTGGACGGTGAGACTTTTGGTTCTTACGCAGCCACTTTCCGAAAAGGCAGACTGATCCGCGGTGCTGTCGGTATTTTCCTATACGTCGGTGCCGAGGTGGCCATCGGATCGTATCTGGTCAATTATTTCCTTTCCATGGATCTGGCAGATGTAGTTCGCGCTGACTCCACAATGGGCTGGATCGCTGATCTTCTAGGCAAGGACGTAACGGGAATGGATGCGAAAGGTGTTGTAGGTGTCTTCGTAGCGCTTTACTGGGGTGGCGCCATGATCGGGAGGTTCGTTGGTTCATTTCTTACGCGCATCTATCGCCCTGCGTTGGTGCTTATGATCTTCGGTCTATTGGCAATTACAATGATCCTGATCTCCATTTCAACTACAGGCTTCGTTTCAATGTGGAGCATTTTGGCTGTCGGTCTATTCAACTCCATCATGTTCCCCACTATTTTCACGTTGGCCATTGAAGGTCTCGGACCGCTTAAACCACAAGGCTCCGGTATATTATGCACTGCCATTTTCGGCGGTGCCGTAATTCCTCCCCTACTTGGCCTGCTGGCCGATGGGTTCGGCTTCAAAGTGGCATTCCTACTGGTTATCTCTTGCTACTTCTACGTCACTTATTACGCATGGAACGAAAGACGAGCGACCTGATCCTCGGGGTCGATATAGGAGGTACATCCACCAAGATCGGTCTGGTCCAAAATGGACTAATACTTCGTTCTGATCGCATTCCAACGATGGGTCATGCTGATGAGCATGTGTTCGCAGATGCCATTGCACAGTGCATAAAGCATCTCACCAATGATATTGATCCTAGTGCTATCGGAATTGGCGCGCCCAACGCGAATCATTTTACCCAACTCATAGAGCAAGCGCCCAACCTTCCTTGGAAGAACGATGTGCCCTTGGCCCAAATTATCTCTGAACGTACCGGTGTTCCTACCACGCTTGGTAACGATGCCAACGCCGCCGCACTTGGTGAATGGAAATACGGTGCTGGCAAAGGATTCGATGACCTCTTGGTGGTCACATTGGGCACAGGTGTAGGTGGCGGTGTTATCGTGAATGGAGAACTTGTTCTGGGAAGTGCTGGAAATGCGGGTGAGATCGGACATACCACGATCGTTATGGATGGCCGTGATTGTACCTGTGGCCGCAAAGGGTGTTTGGAGGCTTATGTGAGCATTCGCGGAATGCGGCGGACTTATGACGAACTCGATGGTAACAAGGATGTTTTGAAACAAGAAGGCGTACAGTGTATAGCCGATGCTGCTTTGGCCGGTAATTACGAAGCGATGCAGACCTTCCACCATACGGTCCGATGGTTAGCAGTGGCATTGGCCAATGCTGTAGCTACAACCGGCCCTGCACGCATTGTGATCTGCGGTGGTATTGCACGGAGTGGCTCCTTGCTTCTGGATCCCTTGAAAGAATGGTTCAGGAAAGATCTTTTGAACATTTATCATGATCGCGTAGATCTGGTCTTGAGCGGTCTGGGTGAGAATGAAGCAGGGATCCTTGGTGCAGCCGCATTAACTTTTATGAATAAAGAATTGAAGAGAAGCGTATGAGCAGAGAACAGAACAACTACACGCTTGGGATCATGCCATCCAAGGTGCAGCGAAATAGGTTCGAGCAGTTGTCCATTTCCTATGTATCGACAGCCTTATTTAGTACATTCACGCTTAGTGCTGTGGCGCAAAATCCAGCCCGCGATCTGGTGAACCCATTCATTGGGACAGGTGGGCACGGGCATACCTTCCCGGGAGTTTGCGTACCCAATGGCATGGTGCAGCTAAGTCCGGATACGCGACCGGATGGCGTCATGGACTGGGACGGTTGCAGCGGTTACCATTACAGTGATTCGTTGATCTACGGATTTAGTCATACGCACTTGAGTGGGACGGGTGTTGCTGATCTATGTGATGTGTTGCTGATGCCCATGAGCGGGCCCAAAGGAATGGCGTTCGATAGGACCGCGACTCGGGCTCGTTTTTATCACACAAGGGAACATGCTAATGCTGGGTATTATAAGGTTGGTCTTTTAACTTCGACGGATTCCCAGCCTGAAGATAGTAATGTGATCGATGGAGGTGGAGGAACATGGATCAACGCTGAATTGACCGCAACTGCCCGCGTCGGAGTGCATCGGTACTGGTTTCCAAAAGGCGATGCCGCGCGCATTGCGATCGATCTGCGGCATCGTGACCCTCTTCTTGGCGCAAGCATGGAAGTCATTGGTAGCTCGGAGATCGTTGGGGAACGGCGATCAAGCTCTTGGGCAACGGACCAACGTCTTTTCTTCTGTATACAATTCAGCGCACCATGGATCGACAATGAGGTCATGCCTTCCAATCTTGTTAATACCGTGGCTGGTCTGAACTTCGGTCCACTTGACCAGCCGCTGATCGTCAAAGTTGGTATCAGTGCAGTGAGCATCGAAGGAGCACGCGCCAATATCGAAGCCGAAGTGCCACATTGGGATTTCGATAAAGTGCGCCAGCAGGCGGAAGACTTATGGAACCAGAAACTGAACAAGATCCAGATCAGCGGCGGTACTGTGGATGAACAAAAAACCTTCTACACGGCGCTTTACCACACCTACGTAGCGCCCTACGTTTTCAACGATGTGGATGGAAAATACCGCGGCATGGATAGTGAAGTCCATCAAGCAGATCACAACGTTTACACCGTTTTCAGTCTTTGGGATACGTTCCGGGCACTTCACCCTTTAATGACGATCCTGGAGCCGGATATGACCAATGATTGGATCAAGACCTTTCTGCTTCATTACCAACAAAGTGGCCGCTTACCCGTTTGGGAGCTTTGGGGCAACGAGACCGATTGCATGATCGGATACCACAGCGTTAGTGTGATCAGCGATGCCTACATGAAAGGTATCCGTGGTTACGATGCAGAGCTTGCATTGGAAGCCATGGTGGCTAGTGCCGATGCGGATCTTTTCGGACTGGACCATTACCGGGAACGCGGTTATATCAGCAGCGAGGATAAGCCCGAAAGTGTTAGTCGAACGTTGGAATATGCGTATGACGATTGGTGTATTGCACGCATGGCAGAAGCAATGGGGAAAACTGATATCGCTGATCGGTTCTATGATCGGTCGCGGAATTGGCAGAATGTGTTCGATCCAGAGACCAAATTCTTCCGGGCACGCCGCAATGGCGGTTTCGTTGTGCCCTTTGATCCATACGAAGTGAATTTTCACTTTACCGAAGCCAATGCATGGCAATACGGTCTATTCGTGCCGCATGACATGGGACGGTACACTGAATTGATCGGTGGAAAAGAAGGTTTGTCAAACCGGCTGGAGTCGTTATTCACAGCAAAAACAAGTACCACCGGACGCGATCAAAGTGATATCACCGGATTGATCGGGCAATACGCGCATGGCAATGAGCCCAGCCATTCTTTCGCTTATCTCAACAGCCTCTCGTCACACCCGGAGCTAACGGATGGTTATGTAAAGAACATCTTGAATAACTTGTATCACAATGCTCCTGATGGTCTTGCAGGCAATGAGGATTGTGGCCAAATGAGTGCGTGGTATGTCCTCAGTGCTATGGGAATGTATCCGATCTGCCCCGGAAAACCCGAAATGACCTTGACCATGCCATTATTCGACTCCGTTTCCATTGCTCTTGGAGATGATAGAACATTTGTCATTTCCAGTACAGCACAAGGTGGGGTCAGGAATATCATTGAACGCGTGGAGTTGAACGGTAAGGAAATGACCAGCATGCGGAACTTACCATTTGAGTTGTTGCAGAAAGGCGGATCATTGCATTACCAATTGGGCGCACGACCTGTAAGTTCATCCAGTGACGCTCCACAGCTTGGTGAGACGGAGCTATCGACCTGGCAACCGGTTCCTATTATTTCGGCGGCCTCGCAAGCATTCAGGGATTCGTTGAAGATCACCATTTCATCCAGCGATATCGGCGCCCGCCTCTATTATTCATTGGACGGATCAGCTCCCCTGCTTTATTCAGGGCCATTTCATATCTCCGCAAACACCTCCATATCAGCTTTTGCTGAGCGTATTATTCCGGACAGGGCAGATTCACCATTCCGCTCAAAGCCAGCCACAGCTCATTTTGTAAAAGTTGAAACGGACCGATCCATTGAATTGGCTACCGAATTTGCACAGCAGTATTCCGCTGGAGGAGATCAAGCCTTAGTGGATGGACTTCGGGGCGGTGATGATTACCGAACAGGCGAATGGCAGGGTTTCGAAGGTGCGGATCTTATAGCAACCGTAGATCTAGGTAAGCCAATGCAATTGGAACGTGTTGGTTTAAGTGCCTTGCAGGACCAACGATCCTGGATCTGGCTTCCAGCTGATGTGCAGTTCGCGTTCAGCTCCAATGGTAGGCAGTGGAGCACGGCGATCGCCTCACACACCATTGCAAGAGATACAATGGATGCGCTAACGACGGAGCTCTGGACAGAACCGATCTCCAAAAGAGCGCGATACATCAAAGTCATCGCACGAAATGCTGGGCCTTGTCCTGATTGGCATCCCGGTAATGGAGGCCCTACTTGGATCTTTGTTGATGAGGTGTTGATCGAAACAAAGTGAGCTACCCTCTAATCATAGAAAAGGGCCGCCTCTTTCGAGACAGCCCCTTTTCATTTTATTTCGTGCTGATCAGCGTGCGATCTGCAAAGCCTGTGTGCGTACCCACTCGTCGGTGATCACTTTTACCATGTACTGTCCAGCGGACAAACCGGATAGATCCAGTATATTGGTTGAACCAGCTTTTTGATTGATCCGTTGCTCGGCTACCGTGCGGCCTTGCATGTCGATCACGTTCACATAGGCAGAGTTTTGAACTGAAGCACCTATGTTGATCGTGAGTGATCCATTGGTCGGATTCGGGAACATCGTGAACCCTGTGGAAGCGGTTTCTTCGATGCCAACTGCACCGCAACCCACGTGCCACCACAACTCTGTCGCACCAGCTGCTCCATCACCACAGGATCCACTTCCATCGGATTGGATCCGCATGGTGATCGTGTTCGCAGCATTCTGCGAATTCAGCGCAAACCCGGTAAAACTTCCGCCGTTCGTGCCCTGATAGAGTACTGCTGAGTTCTCGTCCGGTCCATTGTAGAACACGATCCGATCACCGGGTAATAGTTGGCCACTGATGAATGTGATCGTGGTTTGAACGTTCTGCTCGGACTTGAACGTGTACCAGCGATCTTCATCATTGCCAAGGCAATAATTGTACTGATCGAATCCGCAGCTAACAATGATGCAATCAGAACTAGGCACACTGAGGGTATCACTGCGGTATACGCATCCGGGTTCGTCCAATGAAACGATCTCGAACACCGCATCCGTATTCTGGCCGTAGGGACCGAAGTTGTAAACCGCCGATGAATTCACCGTACTGATCTCATCGGTGATGGTATTTGTGATCTGAAGCCCTTCTGCAGGAGGAGTGGTCGTAACGATCACCTCTGTGGTGAATGAACGCGAGAAGCAATCCGTAAGCAGGTTATAGCTCACACCAGGAGGAACACAACCCTCGCAATAGACCTGCCATTCCCATGGATCGTAGGTCGTGCTACTGGAACAATCTCCAGAGAAATCCGATGACATTTCCATGTACAGGTTGGAACCTGTTGCAGTAACATCTACCGTCTCATAAGGTGCTGTTGTATTCAGAACACCACTGCCATCAGGACCTAAGTTCGACGTCGTATTGCCGTGCATGAAAAGGATTGGTGCCGTATTGTCCGTACCATCATAAATGATCAGGTTGTCCCATGAGTTGGACTCGATGGTACCGCGTAGGAACGTTAGACGTAATGTGCCTGCGGTCGGAAGTTCATAAGCCCATGCCATGGAATCACTCGTCACGTAACAATATGTTTCATTCAATACTGTGGAGCCGCATACCGGTAGTGGGCAAACGGGGTTCACACGCACACCGCTTGATACATTGCAGAGGTCGTTCAATTCGTTTACCAGAACCACTTCGACTGGGTTTCCAGATACGAATGGTCCAACGGTGTATGTACCAGGTGCAGTGATCGTAACCGTTGGAGCACCGCCGGTATTGGTCACATCAATGGATGGGTCCGTACCCATGGTGGTGACCGTAACCTCCATGACGTATTGGAAATTAATACAGTCCTGCACCAGGTCGAATGAGACAATTGGTGGAGCACAATCCAAGCAGAATACACGCCAGGTCGGAGGGTCTTGTATTCCTGCGGTTGCACAATCGGTGAATCCATTCGCAATGATCTGTAAGGTTAACCGATTGTCCGGATTGGATGAATTGACGAAGAATCCGGTCATATTCGAACCATTGTTGCCACTGTAAAGCAGAGGGGCAGTAATGTCGCCACCATCGTATATATTCACTAGGTCACCCGCGAAAACGGTACCGGAGTCAAAGAAGATGGCCAGCGGCAATGTCCCGGTTCCATCGTAGTAGTACCGTGAATCCGTATTGTTCGCGTAGCAAAGTTGCTCACCGAGTTCTGAGCCACAATCGATCAGTACAGGACATGTTCCGGTATCCGTAATGTCCCCCAGTTCAATGTCACAAAGTGAATTGGTTCCGTGGGCAACAATAACATTTACGGTATCGCTGAAGTTGAACGGTCCAATGGATTCTGTTCCTACGCCGACACCGGTTACCGTTTGTACAGCACCACCATTCACTGTGTAGTTGATATTCACTGTGCCACCATCACCAGTGCTCGTAACCACAACAGGTACGCTGAACTGGGAGTTGACACAATCATCAGCTGCAGAAAAGCTAACGACCGGGATCGTGCAATCGAGGCAAACAACTTCCCATTCCCAAGAATCATAGGTCGTTGAGCCATTGCACTGGACCGAAGGATCAGAGGACATTTCCATGTAGAGACTGTTACCTGTAGCATAAACTTCAACACCATAGTAGGGCGAGTTCGGGCTAAGCACTGCGCTTCCCACAGGTCCTAAATTCGATGTTAAATTGCCATGCATGAACAACACGGGGGCTGTATTGTCTATGCCGTCATAGATAATTAGGTCATCGTAAGTGTTGCTCTCGATGGTTCCTTGATTGAATCGTAAACGCATTGTGCCTGCACCGCTCGATTGGTAGAACCAGAACTGTGAATCACTTCCCACATAACAATAGGTCTCTACTACTTCAGGTTCACCACAAGCGATGATCAGTGGGCATGAGTTCAGATCCGTGAACACCCCAAGATCCAAGTTGCAGTTCGCATCGTTATCATGGTTCACGGAAAGGCTAACGTTGTCGCCGACAGTGAATGGGCCAAGGTTGGTTATACCCGTGCCAACTCCAGCAGAAGTTTGAGGGGCACCACCATTGACGATATACTCAAGATCCACTGTGGTCGCATCACCTGTGCTGACCACATCCACAGCAATGTTGAACGCATTACCAGGGCAATCATCCGTAACGGTCGCGGTAGCTTGTGGAATCTCACAATTCAAGCAGACAACGGTCCAGTTCCACTCTTCAATACCGAAACTTCCGGTTGCACAGCTGGTGAAAGCACTGGCTAAAAGTGCCATGTGTATGGAACCCGTGGTCGAAACAACGCTCAATCCTGTAAGGTCGAATGTTCCTGTGGCGGTATGGTCGAACAGCACTGGTCCTGTTGCATCAAACCCATCATAGATGGACAATCTATCGTTGAAACTACCCTCGATCGTGCCACTCTGGAAAGTTAGGACCATGGAGCCACCGCCGTTGCCTGTGTATGTCCAATTCACATCGTCATTGTCCGCATAACAATAGTTCTGAGTTATGGAAGGATCACCGCAGACGATATCAATTGCACATTCCGTGAATGGAGCAAGTCCACCAAGGTTGATATTACAATCAGGGTCACTTTCGTGCTGCACCATTACCAAGGGAAGCGAGCCATTGGTGAAAGGTCCCAAGGTTATAATACCTGTACCCACTCCAGCCATGGTCTGAACATTACCAGCATCATCATAAATGACATCCACCGTAGCGCCATCACCAGTGGATGTTATATCCAACACGATCGTGAATGTTCCGGCAGTGCAATCCTCCGTGTAGCTTACAGCAACTTCCGGGAGTTCGCAATTCAGAATACGCTGCACAGAGGTGTTGATGCACGTAGAAGCAGTTGCGCACAGATCATTGACGTTCCAATGCGCGTAGATCGTATCATTCGTTGCGGCAGTTACATCCAACGGCGTTGTACCTTGTGCCAAGACGGGACCATCAAAAGCTCCGGTACGCAGGGTGATGTATGTTGTGCCATCTGCAACGAACTGATAATTACCACCGGTTACCATACCCGCAATTGCAGAATACTCACTCTGAAAATTACAAGTACTGATCACGGTCACTGTTCCATTCGGATTTGGAGTTATCGCGTTTCCGGGGTATTGGCTGGTATTTTGGCAATCGCCTTGTCCAAAGGCTTGACCAACCAAACCAATAGCTCCAAAAAGCAAGGGGATGGCGTAGAGTCTTGTTCGTTTCATTCAGATACAGGTTTGTGAATTGTGGGGGCGTAAAAATAGGGTTTCGTAAGATCGGAATTTCGCTTAATGTGCACGAAGCAGTTTCTGATCAATTCTTTTGGATACCAATAGTCAGTGCTGTTGAGAGCTGAAAAGTTGAGCTAAGGTTCCGTCAAATATAGAGCACGTACAACATCATATGCAGGCTTAGGACGCCCTTCATAGTCGATGATACTCCAGCTTGGGCCGGGCCAACAATCGTTCAGCTGCCATAGCAACGTGCCCATGCAGTGCGGCTGCGCTGCCATATGCGCTTCAATGGCCATACCGTATGCCTTTGCTTGCACGCGTTGGCTGGCTTCTATGAACCCGCCGAGGGTTGTTGGTTTCTCCTCCCCTAGTTCGCGCTCAATGGCCTCCCAAATGGGTTTGTCCGTCTTGTAGCTGCGTTGTAGGCGGTTCACAGCTGGGCTGCCGAGGTAGAGTTCTTTCGGATCGATGTAGTTGGCCAATAACGCACTATCCGGATAGCTCTGGAACCCGTATTCGCTGACGAAACGGCCTACGTTGTTCTTGAACGAAGAGAATGCACTGTCTCCGTGCCAGACGCCCCAGTAGTGGAGGTCGCCTTTTGTGAGACCTTCAGCGTTGCCCCAGTTGCTTAGTGGGGAGGTTGGGGTGTAGTCGGGGCCGTAACCTTTCACAAGACGCTCATGAAAGAAGCTCCAGTTATCTCGCTCGACCCTAAGCGAATCCTTACCACGCAGCGCATATCGTTCCTGCCAGCCCCAATTCCTCCACGCCACATTGAGTTCGTTATTGCCGCACAAGACCGCAACGCATGGATGGCCACCCCAGCGGTCCGTCTGTTCCACTAATTCCTGTTCTGCGTTCTTCCGAAACTCGCGGGTTCCGGGTATCATGTTGCTGAACATGAAATCCTGCCACACCAGGATTCCTGCGGTATCGCAAGCGTCATAGAATGCATCGGGTGGATAAATACCACCTGCCCAAACTCGCACCATGTTCATTCCGGCTCCTTGCATGTGCTGTACTTGTGCCACCCAAGCACTATCGCTGATCTCGGACGGAATGAGGTCCGGCGGAATTAGGTTGCAGCCCTTAGCGAAAACAGCGATATCATCCACCATTATAGTGAAAGCGCGTCCGAAGCTGTCCACCGGTTGATCGAGAGTTACATCGCGGAATCCATATCGTTTAGTGAAAATCGTTTCCAGCTTCCCGTGGATGAAAAGCTCCATCCGCAGATCGTATAAGTTCGGGTGGCCATATCCAGCAGGCCTCCAACGCTTGACCGGCCCCTTATTGACTGAGAAATAGCCTGTCGCAGACCGATGTATGCCTTGGTCGCAGGTCTTGAATTTTCGTGTTGTGATGAAACTGCCGTTCAAGAAAACCTTGAGCACTGCTCGATCGCAGCCATCGGCTATTAGGCTCACGGAAACTAGGATCTCGGAATCCAACTCATGGAAGGTCACACTACCGAATCGCACTTTGTCGCTACCATGCAACTCCACCCCCTGCCAGATCCCACTCGTCACCAATCGCGGGCAAAAGTCCCAGCCGAATTGGTACGCCGCCTTGCGGATGTATGGACTCACGCCGCTCGGGTCATTGTCGTGCGGCAATTGGATACCATACGCATCGCGCAGTTTTGCTCCTTCCTTGATCGGGCTAAGGAAGATCACTTTCAATTCATTGTCGCCGGGCTTGAGAAGGGCTTTTACATCCCATTCCCAAGTCCGGAACATGTTGTCCGCCTTTCCGATTAGCGTATCGTTGAGGTAGACCTCCGCGAAAGTGTCCAAGCCTTTGAATACCAGATCGAGATGGCCGTGTTTTAGCAGAGTGTCGGTAGCGATGATGGTGCGTTTATAGATCCACGCTTCGTTCTCGATCCATTGCACGCTATCCATGTTATTGCCTAGATACGGATCGGGTATCAAACCATTGCGTAGCAGATCGGTATGGACCACACCCGGCACTTCAGCAGGATACCATTGCTCCTTCCCTACTTGGCAAAAGCTCCAACCATCATGCAAGGGGATGTGTACTTCCTGTGCACGGGCTTGTGCGACGGTCATCCAACAACCGAAAACCAACGCCAACCACTTCATCGCAATCCCGCTTTTACTAAGGTATTCAGCACACCTTCGATCTTGGCTATGTCTGGATCTATTCCGAATTGATCTCCGCCGCCAAGACTTGATAATGCAACTCCTTCGGATCGAAAAGCAACCTTTCGCTGCGCTGAAAAATGAACTTCTTGAGCACCTGTCCGCTCTACTAATTCGACCACATTCTGGCCGTTGATCCCGGCTGCCAAGGCAATTTCACAGTTCCCATTCGTCGCATTCATGATGGCTTTGATCACATCGACCCCATCCATTGCACGAAATGAACCGCCCGATGTAAGTATGCGGTGTATCCCCAGTTCCACACATTGTTCACCAAGTCTTACCGGGTCGCGAGCACGATCAATGGCACGATGAAAGGTGATCCGGCTTTCAGGTGCAGTTCGCTGTACTGCTTGCATAAGTTGAATGTCCATGAGCCCTTCGGCGGTCAGCGCGCCAGTTACAAGATCCAATGCTCCACCGCCGAAAACCTCGCAGTCCACGAGCAGCGTATTTGCTTCGGGTGGCGCTAGTACGAATCCTTCAGGGCTTGGTCGGACCAATATCCGCACGGCTATATCCAAGGTGCTCCTGACAGTGTCGACAAAACCGGAGCTCGGGGTCAAGCCACCACAGGCGAGCCAAGAGCATAACTCCACACTATCGCATCCCAATTCCGCCGCAGCCTTTGCTTCGGCATAGCTCGTTGCACAAATTTCCACCTTCACGGCCATGGCCCCAAACTTAGGCCGATCATGCAATCGTTGGTTCATGGATCGGTTCAAGAATGAGATGCTTGCCTCCAGTTCACCTCTACACCATAAGCCTAGCCATATCCTAGGACTGCTCCGCGTATCTTCGCGCCTTTATTAGCCGCCTAATTCAATTTCCCCTTTTTGCGGCATACCCATGGATTTTCGAAAACTCGGCATTAGTGAGGACCTGGTCAACGGCCTCGATCATATGAACATTAGGAAGCCTACTCCCATTCAGGAGCAGGCCATACCAGCGGTCTTGGAAGGGCGCGACCTTATCGCTTGCGCGCAGACAGGGACCGGTAAAACAGCTGCGTTCCTTTTGCCAATAATTGACGTGATCACGGGGTACAAGCCTAAGGAGGAAGGTTCCATCCGCGGACTTATCGTAGTGCCAACCCGAGAGCTGGCGTTGCAGATCGATCAGCAGTTACAGGCCATTGCTTATTTCACACCGATAACCTCCGTACCTGTATACGGTGGTAGTGATGGGTCTACCTTCGATCAGCAGAAACTTGCATTGACCAGCGGCGTTGAGGTCGTAGTTGCAACACCCGGCAAGCTCCTAAGCCATTTGAATTTGGGGTATGTGCCTTTGAAAGGACTGGAGTTCCTGATCATGGATGAGGCTGACCGAATGATGGATATGGGTTTCGTGGATGATATCCGGAAGATCATCACCTTCATACCCAAGGATCGGCAAACACTTATGTTCAGCGCTACCATGGCGCCGGCGATCCGTGAGTTGAGCAAACAGGTGTTACATGATCCGGTAGAGATATCGATCTCCTTGAGCAAACCCGCAGAAGGCGTAAAACAAGAGGCGTATGTGATCTTCGATATGCAGAAAGCGCAGATCCTGGAACACGTATTGAATACCAGTGAAGGCACGACCATTGTGGTGTTCGCAGGCCGCAAGGTCGAAGTACGCAACCTTGCTCGGCATTTGAAGAAAAAAGGATTCAACGCTGCAGAAATGCATAGCGATCTCGGTCAAGAGGAACGCGAATCCGTCATGCTCGATTTTCGCAATAGGAAACTGAGGATCCTGGTCGCAACCGATGTGGTCAGTCGCGGTATCGACATTGATGACATTGATATGGTGATCAATTACGATGTACCCCGTGATCCAGAGGATTACGTGCATCGCGTAGGTCGTACTGCGCGTGCTTCAAAAAAGGGGCAGGCCATTACATTCGTGAATGAAAAGCAAATGCGCGAATTCGGCCGGATCGAAAGCTTGATCGGCTATGAAGTTGCCAAAATGCCCATCCCGGAAGGAATTGCTAGAGGTCCAGCTTATGACCCCAAAGCGCGCGTTGCCAGTGATCGCGGTGGTAATGGAGGCGGCCGTGGTAAAGGCCGTAGCGGTGGTGGTGGCAATAGACGACGATAGTCGGATATGAACATCTCTTGGTTCTTGGTACAAACCAAAAGCGGCAGACCATCTTTCGATGACCTGCCGCTTTTCAATTTAAGAAGCCTCGAACTAGCGACGGCTCGGGCCGAACTTGTCCTTGTTTGCGGCCAGAACAGCCATTACATCAAATGCTTCCGCAGCTTTGCCCTTACGAACGATGGTAATTGTCTCGATCACATCGTTTCCAGCAATGGTGTTCACTACATCCATTCCTTCAGTCACATAACCGAACACGGTGTGCTTGCCATCCAACCAATCCGTTGCCTTGTGTGTGATGAAGAATTGACTGCCGTTCGTTGCTGGACCAGCATTGGCCATGCTTAATGTACCGCCGCGTGAATGCTTAAGGTCCGGGTGGATCTCATCTGCAAAAGCATAGCCAGGGCCACCAGATCCCGTACCATTCGGATCTCCACCTTGGATCATGAAATCAGGGATCACGCGGTGGAATTTCAAACCATCGTAGTATGGAACGCCTTCTCCTTTTGCGGTGTTCTTCACTTTTCCTTCTGCCAGACCTACGAAATTAGCCACCGTCATGGGTGCCTTCTCGAATTCCAGCTTGATCACGATGAGACCCTTATTGGTCTTGATGTTGGCGAATAGCCCTTCTGAATTTTCCACGGGTTTATCTTGGTTTAGTTCGGTTTGTGTTGCAACAAGGGTATTACCGTCCTCCTTTGAAGCGGTACCGCATGATGTTAATGAAAGGCCCATCAGGGCTGAAATTGCAATGGTCGAAAGCATGGTCATTGGGTTATTTTCGGGGTGTAAATGTAAGGTTGTGATCCGTTCTCATTGGATCATAGTTTTTAGATGCAGCGTTTAGGCTTATTCCAGCATTACGTCCTCCATTGCTTCCAGCTTATCCTCAGTGAATTCGCCTTGGGTGCGATGAATGATCTTGCCGGTTGCATCCAAAACGAAGAAGTATGGAATTCCCTTGTCCTTAAGATCAAGAGCTGCGCTCAATGGTTCGATCTCAGCTTTGGAAAAGAGCACGTGATCCACGATCTCCGGATCCGCGTTCTCGCGGAAGTTCTTCATCACAGCTTCATACGCTGACTTATTCGCACCTACGAAAAGCGGTACGAAGTAGATATCGGCATCGTAGGCACCCGCCATAAGCCCGTATTTCGCAATGAACCGCATGTAGGCCGGTTCGTACCAACCTTCCATTACCGGTGATGCTTTTTGGCTGTAAGCCAATCCTATGATGGTATATGGTTTCGCATCCGACTTTGGGAGTATGATGGTGACGCCATCTGCTGTTTCGCCCGTCAGGGCCGGAAAATTCTGCGCTACAAGGTGATGAGACGAGATCAGCAGAGTAGCTATGAGAAGATGTTTATACATGGCAAGGCAAACTAGGTTGTAGCGGCATAAGCAATGTTCGTACCATTCGATCCGGGATCACCTGACCCCATTCTCCGGATTCTTGCCTTTATGCGGACGGAACCAGTCTTTCATGCGTTCTATATCACCCGATACATCATCCGTCAACGGGAATGGTTCGCTAAGGATCGCTAATTTCTGTGCATAATCGAACGTGCACAGAACAATTGGCACGTTAGCCATTGTTGCAATACGATGGAACCCCGTTTTCCAATCAGGTTGGTATTTGCGCGTGCCTTCCGGGGTAATGGTGATCTTCGTTAGCTCACCACTTTTGAACATCGCTACAATACTTTCCACCAGATATGCGCTTTTCGAACGATTGACCGGATAACCACCCATGGCTCTGAAGAACCAACCTAAAGGTGGCTTAAAGAGTGATGCCTTGGCCAGGAATTTTACATCTTTCATATTGGCCAAACTCCGAACACAAACGCCCACCCAAAAATCCCAATTACTCGTGTGTGGCGCTACTACCACAATGTAGCTCGGCAGCTCCGCAGGGCGGTCATCCTGGATCCTCCAACCGAAAACCGTTTGAAAGAAGAAGCGGTAAACGAATTTCATGTGGATGCGAAGTTCGTGGTTCTCTTGGATCCTAATACCATTTCACATTCCGGAAGGATAAAACGAATAAGGATGAACGAAAGCAGGGGCTCTATCGGAGCCCCTGCAAACTTGGTCATACTCAACGAAGAGTCGTTATCTACGCACTATGGCAGCTGTTCAATTCTAGTGTTCGTGGGAACAATTCCACCAATGTTCTGAAGAATGATGTCACGGTCGTTGTTCGTACCGGTATAGCGCACTTCACCGTTCATGTTCACATCCTCGGGTGCGTATCCGGCCACCGTGTTCGTCGGTACCGCTCCTCCGATCTCCAGGAGGATCCTATCGCGATCATTTCCGGTATTCGTGTATTGCAATACACCATTGAATGTCACGTCGCCGGCCCAAAGAACCACTTTGCCACCTACGCTCTTTCGTGCTTCGGTGCCATATACACCAGTTGCTGAATTAGTAAAGTCAATGGTCGCAGCCGAACTGGACAAAGCAATAGCCGGTGTGGCCATTACGCCTAAGTGATTACGATGTCGTACCGCAACGAAATAGCTTCCTGTAGCAACGTTCATTGTAATGTCTGAAGTGCCATTCAGGTCCACCACATCGCCATCACGCTGCACAAGTGCTGCTCTGCTGGCAACTACAGTGCTGCTATTCCCAGCGCTACGAAGTTCGATCACGACCCAATCAACTATCGCATCGGGACCTGTAACATTTCTGACCGCTGGTGCAATTGTTTCACCTCCGCCTCCAATGAACGGGTAGCCAGAATAGGGTTGTACCAAAGGCAGTAGACCAGCAGCACGAATGTCATCATTCATAAAGCCAGAACCTGAATCATAAGGCCCTTCCAAGAACATGTTGATCGCCAATTGAACGCCGGATGCACTATTCAAGGTGGGGATCAAACACCAGCTATTCAATGTTCCTTGATCCTGCGTTGCCACATCCTGAATGCTCAAAGTCCAGTTCCCTTGTATCACTTCGCCATTGAATGCGCTCAATGCATTTTCCGGTATTACGAACAGCGCTGTCATTGGGCATGTAACTCCCACTGCCCCATTTGCACCGGTATCATCGAATTCAACGGTCATGTTGTCGTTATTGCCACATTTTGCATTTGCAATAAGACCAACGGTCGTACCGGTTGGTGATGCCAGCGTAAGTCGAAGATCGCCGGTATAGGTGTGTGACAGGTTCACGTATACATTAAGGTCGGCAATAGTGGCTCCACCGTGAGATGGTACCACGATCGTATTCGTTACCGTGGTGTTATCCACAATGGCTGTAGTAGCAGTGCTGTTGAATTGACATCCTGCTCCTGGAGAATTGCACTCACCTACCACATTACTTAGTGTAATGTCGCATTCCGAATATTGATCGTGGCGCACATAAACGATCACCGGAGATCCACTCGCATATGGCCCGTATGGTCCGAAGGTTCCCGAAGAACTGGTCGTTGCCACGGTCACAGGAGCATTTCCTCCAGCACCATCGCTATCAATTTGAATGTTCACTGAGTTTGCATCACCTAATGCCGTGAGGTTCACATTCACTTCGAACTGGGTCGTGCTCACACAACTGGGAGTTGCAGTTGCGGTAGCTGGTGTACAGAGCGAGGTTGGTATGGAGAAACGATAAATGCGTGTGCCCCAAGCGGTTGACGTGTTATAGCAACCCGTGCCCCAAAAGGATCCGTTGGCTGGATCAGTATCAAGTGAGAAATAGTCTCCCCAACGATTGGATGAATTCGGGCTGGTACCAGCAATAATGCTGGTTTCAGCAAGTGTCATTTGGCCAAGAGGATCACTTGCATTTCGGCCTGTATAACGTAACGATGGATAGGTGGTGGAACTGGAAACGCTGTAAGCGAGTCCAATGTCACCCAAACTATTCATGCTGATGGCGGCCATCCAGCGGCTATCGGTTCCCGGAGCATAAGTACCTTCTTGATACACGGTCCATGGCTGGGTGGGGCCACCGACCCGTCTCAATTCATACCAACGTATTCCTGCACGATCGTTCCCGTTCACATCGGTTACATGGTTGCATACAATGGATTCGTGGGTACCGAAATTGCGATACTGTGCACGGTTCATGATCACTTCGCGCAAGGGATCCAGGTTCGTATTGGAACCCGGTTGGTCTATGCATGAAAATGATGTAAACCCACAGAGCTCCGTATCGAAGTCTGAAACGTTCAGATAGGTCGGGTTCGACAATACTGAATTCGCAGGTGTAGTGAAATCAACAGTCAAGGTCCAGATCTCAAGACGATCAGTGCTAACACCTGACCAGCCATCGTCGGCCATGCGCATTAACATGGCAGGCGCTCCGGCAGGAGGCGGTGTGGTACCGTCGAATGTGACCGGTGTGGTGGCTTGAAAGCTGATCGTGGCATAGTCTGCTGTAGTAAATCGTTGGGAGGTTGCTGTTCCATCGCCGACCAACATTTTAGTGCGATCCAAAGCATACAGCGCACAGCTACTCTCATTGGTAGTGATCATATACATACCATTCCACACGCTATACTTCGGATAGTCCGGAAAACTGGGAGTAGTAAAATCGTATGAATACCACGTACCTGTAGGATCCGGCGTTGTCGAGATCGCAACATAGAGGTGGTTCCCACTGGCACCGAATTCGCTCATCAACCATCTATCCGCTAGCTGATCATACAGTACTACCGGGTCTCCAAGACCGCCAGCCGTGCTGAAGAAATTGTCGTAATAGACCCGAGCTCCCAATGATGTTCCGGCTTTATTGAAGATCTGGAAATAAGCACCTGAACCACCATTCATCATTTGAATAACACTGCCGTCCGGAACAATAGAACGGACCGGATAATTTTGCACTGCTAAAATAGGAAAGGGACCCCTGATTGCGTCGCGGATCCCTTTCCATAATTAATGGTACCATGGGCAAAATTAAGGCAAAGG